>Ga0208628_1000022_pt1 | contig 137762 bp, 117 predicted proteins | sample LakWasMet16_LOW5_2_FD_183864 | JGI IMG/M metagenome (GOLD analysis project Ga0208628, IMG submission 183864) | Freshwater sediment methanotrophic microbial communities from Lake Washington under simulated oxygen tension - Sediment Metagenome... | ecosystem: Environmental > Aquatic > Freshwater... | reverse complement strand
TTGCACCAACTGACATTAGTGTATTTAATAAACGAGTTGATAAACCTTTTAAGGGTTCAAAAGCAATCTCTCTGCTGTTTGTTGCATTTTTCCAACCGTTGTATTCATTTTTAACGGTGGTTAATGCACCTTGTGCATTTGAAAGAACGGCTTGTAAATTGGTAATTGCTAAGTTTGCTGTTGATGGTGTATAGTTTGTACTATACGTTAATAACAAAGCAATTAAGTGATCGAAATTAGCGGTGTTTTTTGCGTGACCGCTTTCTATATAAGTTGACATGATTTTTAAAATTTAATTTGTGAATTTATTTTTATCGGTGTTCTGCTTTACTTTAAGAAAGCGAGCAAGGAAGAGAAAGAGTTCGGGTGATTCTTTTTTCTTTTTGTGTTTTCAATATATCTGATTTTTAAGATTTAGGATATATAACGAACGATTGTGCCAAACGATATATTAGGATTCTAAAGTTTTGTTAAAACAAAAAAGCCACTTTGTAAGTGGCTTAATTTGGAGAGTAAGTGGTAATTATTTTTTCCGTTAGGGATAGAAGCGGTTATCCTTTTTATAATTAGGAATGTGTGAAAGGATAAAAAGATAGAAGCGCATAGCCTGACCCGATAGGGAACGGCATTAAAGTAAATTAATCAAAAGTTAAAGATGTTTGCGTTTCAATTTTAGAATAAAACGCGCCTATTATTACAAAAGGATTTTTTCCTCTTCTCATATGCCATTCACAAGTTGTTCCAAGAAATTAGTATAAATCTTTTTCATTTAAAACCCATTCTCATACTTTTCTCTGACCTTCTGTAGTTCAATTGATTCAATACCTTCTGACGATTTTAAACAGTTCCAAAATACAGCTCCGATTTCCCAATCTTCAATCATTAATCGGCTTAAAGGTCCATTTTCATCTTAATTTATAGTAAAATTTATATGGTAGCTATAAAAAATCAGGAATTAAATCCTTCGAAAACTTTGCGCCACTGCTTGCAGTGACAGCAAACAATTGATTTAACATTTTTTAGTTTAGACATTTTTATTTATCTTAACAGATTAATTAATACAACAAAGACAATGAATTGCATAATAATTGATGACGATATATTGGCCCTGAAATCCGTTAAAAAATGTTTAGAACGGCATAATTCAATTGATTTACTTGCTGAATTTTGTGACCCCGAAAAAGCGTATGACTTTTTAAAAACTAACTCCTGCGATGTATTGTTTTTAGATGTGGAAATGGAGGGGTTAAATGGACTTGATCTTATAAGAAAATTAGACCATGTTCCTTACGTCGTCATTATTTCTTCTAAATCAGAATATGCGGCTGAGGCTTTTAATTTTGATGTTGTGGATTATATTGTAAAGCCAGTGTCGTTTGAACGATTTCAAAAAGCCGTTTTAAAAGTAGAAAATTTTGCTGAAAACTTGAAATCATCTAATAAAGATTTCTTTTATATAAAACAGGAATCTAAGATGGTACAAATACAATATAAAGATGTGAATTATGTGGAAGCGCTTGCAGACTATGTGAATATTTTTACAACTAGCAAACGGTATACTATTCTATCTACTATGAAGGCTGTTGAGAGTAACTTACCATCAAAAGATTTCATGAGAATTCATCGATCTTACATTGTTCGCCTTGATAAAATTAGAGAAATAGAGGAAAATACAATTTCTATTGAAGGAAAACTACTGCCAGTTAGTAGGTCTAATAAAGACAATTTTCTTAAAAAACTAAATCTACTTTAGTGTACTTTATATTTTACTGCTTATCGGCTCATATTTACCAATCATCGATAACTTTTCAGAAACCTTTAATAAATCAATAATATTGTAATAAAGCAATTTAATGACAAGCCTTACCCCAAAACCAGATAATGAGATTGAACGATTAAAAGCTCTAAAAAGCTATAATATTCTTGACACACTCAATGAAAAAGAATTTGATCGCTTAACCGAATTAGCATCCGTTATTTGCGGAGTGCCCATAGCATTAGTTAGCCTTATAGACACTGACAGACAATGGTTTAAATCGAGGGTTGGCTTAGATGCCCCTCAAACCCCAAGAGATATTTCTTTTTGTCAATTCGCCATTATGGGTGATACCATTTTTGAAATTAATGATGCCACTGCCGACGATCGATTTAAAAATAACCCGCTTGTTACTGGGGCTCCAGATATACGATTTTATGCAGGCTATCCGCTTATTGACGATAATGGGTTTGCCTTAGGCACCTTATGTGTTATTGACAGAGCTCCTAAGAAATTAAATCCTGAACAGCAGAGAGCTTTAACAATCCTAGGACAGGAAGTTGTTTCGCAAATTATTGCTAGAAAAGAAAGGATGGAATTGCATGACTTCCAACAGTTATTTTATTCATCTGTTGATTTTGTTTGTGTTGCTGGAACAGATGGCTATTTTAAACGCATTAACCCTGCCTTTTCAATGATTTTAGGCTGGTCAGAAAAAGAATTATTGGAAAAACCGTTCTTTGATTTCATTCATCCTGATGATAGAAAAAGAACAGAGGATGAAATTAAAAAACTTTCCAAAGGAGCAAAAACTATAAATTTTATTATTCGATTTTTAAAAACAACAGGTGAATACATCATACTAAATTGGATGGCCAACCCTGATGAATCTACTGGTAATCTTTATGCTATTGCTAGAGATATTACAGAAAGAAAAAGGGAAGAAAATGAATTAATTTCTGCTTTAAACCAAACTAAGCAATTACAAAAAGCACTTGATGAGTCGGCAATTGTTGCTACCACTGATGAAGACTTTAAAATAACATATGTTAATGATAAGTTTTGTGAAATATCAAAATACTCAAGGGAAGAATTAATAGGAAAAGATCATGTGATTCTTAACTCTAGTTATCATTCACATGAGTTCATGAATAATCTAAGAAGCACAATTGCTTCAGGTAATGTATGGAAAGGCCAAATTAAAAACAAAAATAAAGATGGTGACTTTTATTGGGTTGATACAACCATTGTTCCGTTTATGAACGGTGGCGATAAACCATATCAGTATATTGCCATTAGGCATGATATTACACAGCAGGTATTTTCGGAGGAGAAAATTAGAGTTTTTGCTGAATTTCAAAACGCTATTCTTAATGGAACAGATTATGCCATAATTGCTACAGATATTGATGGAATTATTGTAAATTTTAATAAAGGAGCCGAAGAATTACTTGGGTATAAAGTTGAAGAACTCGTTCATAAATCGTCACCGGCCATTTTCCATGATCTTGATGAGGTAGTAGCCAGAGCAAAAGTATTATCAACTGAATTAAATAAAACTATTGAACCTGGCTTTGAAGTGTTTGTTGCTAAATCAAAAACAGGAGCTCCCGATGTTAATGACTGGACATATATCAAGAAAGATGGTATTCGTATTAAGGTGCAGTTGTCTGTAACAACTCTTTTTGATTCTGATAAAAACATAACGGGATATTTAGGTATAGCAAGAGATGTAACAGAATTCTTGGAAAGTCAAAACAAGCTAAAGCTTAGTGAAGAAAAACACCGAGTGTTTTTCGAAAATGCTCAAGGTCTTATGTGTACTCATGACGAAACTGGAAAGTTCTTAAGCATGAATAAGGCTGGTGCAGCTTTGATTGGTTATACGCCAGAAGAGCTACTTCAAAAAACATTATATGATGTAACACCAATTAGTTTGAAGAAACGGATTGATAACTACTTAGAAAAAATATATAATAAAGGAGCGGCAGAAGGATTAATGTCTGTTCTTCATAAAAATGGGGATGCTAAAGTTTGGTATTACAAAAATATACTGGTTGATGACTCTGCTAAAAAAAGAATTGCAATAGGTAATGCCATTGATATTACTGAAAGAATTGAAATGGAAGATGAACTTAAGAAAGCCAAATTGCAAGCAGAAAAAAGTGTTTTTGCGAAAGATCAATTTTTGGCCAACATGAGTCATGAAATTAGAACACCGATGAATGCTATACTTGGATTTGCTGATATTTTAAAAACAACCAACCTTAATAATAATCAGACAGAATATCTTTCGGCTATTAGTAATTCAGGTGAAAATTTGATGGTTATTATCAACGACATTCTTGATTTTTCTAAAATTGATTCAGGCAAATTGACTTTAGAACATCAACCTATCAGTATTATTAAGATTACTAATAATATTAAAAAACTGTTAATACACAAGGCAAACGAACGGAATTTAGCCTTTAATTTTTATATTGAAAATGACTTGCCTGAATGGGTTATGGGTGACAGTGTACGCTTAAATCAAATACTGGTTAATTTACTTGGAAATGCAATTAAATTCACTGAGAAAGGAAAAGTTGAACTCTATTGCAACGTGCTAAATAAATCAGATAATAATTGCATAGTACAATTTATTGTAAAGGATACCGGGATAGGTATTCCTAAAGACAAATACGACCTCGTTTTCGAACGATTTAAACAGGCTGATGATAATACCACACGAAAATTTGGTGGCACAGGCCTCGGATTAAGTATTACCAAAAAATTATTGGAACTATTTAATGGTAAAATAGAAATTGAAAGTGAAGAAGGCGTTGGGTCTGAATTTATTGTGTCCATTCCATTTGAAATTACTGAAGCAAAAGATAAACGTGAATTAGAAAAAATTGAAAGAAACAGTGAATCTAAAAACTATAAAGTTCTTTTAACAGAAGATAATGATTTGAATCAAAAGTTAGCGAAACATATTTTAGAGAAAAATAATATGGTTGTTGAAATTGCGGCAAATGGTCAAATTGCTATCGACAAGCTTAAAAATAACAAATACGATATTATACTCATGGATCTTCAAATGCCTGTTATGGACGGGTATGTGGCTACTTCTTTTATTAGAAACGTTCTAAAAATAACAACCCCGATGATTGCGATGACAGCGCATTCCTTGGTTGGAGAAAAAGAAAAATGTATTCAATCAGGCATGAACGAATACATCTCTAAACCTTATAAAGCAAAAGAACTAATTGATAAAATAAAACTGCTTTGTGCAGGAGTAGAGGTTATATTATCTGAAGTTAGTATTCCTAAAACACTTATCCTTAAAGCAGATTATGATTTAAGTGATATAAATGAATTATCTGGCGGTGATGCGGAGTTTGCTAAAGAAATGATTAAAATATTTTTAACAGCGATACCTGAAGACTTAAAAAAATTGAACGCCGCAGTACAAAATGGCAATATTTCAGAATCTAAAACAGTAGCTCATAAAATTAAATCTAGCTATGCTCTATTTATGATACAACCATTAGTGGAACTTTGCGACAAAATTGAAAATGGAAATGACATGAAAATGATCGAAGAGTATTCTCAAATTGTTTCTGATTCAACTAATACAATCCTACAATCTTTAGCGAAAGAGTTACAATGATCATTTAGCAATTAGACTGCAGAGAGTTCATTAATCCAAATGCTACCCTTTTAAACACTATTTACTCAATCTATGAATCCAGCTCATAGACTAAGCTTTGTCGTAAAAAAGCTTAAACTTTCAATCCCAATTTGTAAAAAATAATGATGTTTTCGTCAATGTATTAAGTTGAGCAATCTTTCTAATATCTAAGTATTTCTTCCTGATTTAATAATACTGCGTATTCCCAATTATCTTTCTTTCATTACCAATTATCCGAGAAAGTCAACAGCTTACCGAAAATCTCAAAATACAGCAAATTACCTATGTAATATTGTATCATGAAAACGAAAAGCCTTAAAATATTTATAGTTGAAGACAATGATTCAATTGTAAAAATGTTATCAGAAATACTATCGAAAAATTTACCAACTTCTGAAATATTGACATTTAAATCAGTTGAAAATGCTTTAGGAAAAGTAAACGAAAATCCAGATTATATAATCCTTGATCATTTTCTTGAAAAAACCAATGGAATAGATTGTATTCCATTATTTAAGGAGTTTATTCCAAATGCAAAAATAATTGTTACGTCATCACAAAATGATATCAAGACCTTCGAAAATGCTTTTATCTATGGTGCAAACGAATATTTTAGAAAAGACGCGTTATTTCCGATAAACATCGTAGAGTTTATAAAGAAAGATTTTGAAAAAGAGGATGAAAATTGGCTTCAAAGTTTTTTTAATACTGTAAAACGAAAAGAAAACAGCAAATGTTCAAAAAATTTGGTTTATGTTTTAGATGACAATAAAAATACAGCCTTTTCAATTGAACATGTTTTGCAAAATGAATCATTAAATGAAGTTTATTCATTTAACCATTCTAAAGACTTTTTTGCTCAATTAAAATCAAGAAAACCTGACTTCGTCATTTTAGACTATAACATTGAGGAAACAATTAGTGGGGCCGATGTATTAAAAGAAGTGAAGTTAATTAGCCCAGATACTAAGGTAATTATCTTCTCAGGCCAAACAGATGTAGGCACTGCCAGCAATCTATTGAAATTGGGAGCAATGCTTTATATGTCAAAATCAAATGAAAACATAAAAAAATTAAAGACGATTGTCAACTAAAAGTTACTAAAAAAATATTAATTAAATCAAACATATAAACAAACAACAATTAAAAATGAAAAAACAATTATTTATTTCAGGATGTATCATTCTTGCTTCTGCGAGTATAGCACAACAAAAAATGGAATTGAAACCTACTGTAGTTTTACCTCCAACTGGGTTTAATCAAGTTAATTTAGCCACAGGTTTTTCAAATCCTAATAGCGGAACCACAGATTTATTTGGAAAAAATGGTAAATCTGACTTTTCAATTCCCAACAATTATATGGGAAGTCAGGAAGCAGTTGAAGGAGATAACTATTTTGGAATCATTACTTACAAAGGAGATAAGTATATCGACTTGAAATCAATTGGTAATGGTGGGCTTGTAGAGGGAAAAACAAATAACTATAAATACGCAGAGTATGTTCAAACAGCAATGCCAACGGCATTAGTAGCTGGAAAAGAATACGAAATGTCATTCAAGATTAGCTTAGCGGATTACTCTGCATTTGCAACAAAAGGATTTGGTGTTTATTTTTCAGATAATCAGTTGTCAGAAGGTAGTAACCAAATGTTAACTGTAACGCCTCAAGTTTCTTTCTCTGAATTAATCACTGGCAAAAATACTTGGACGGAATTAAAAGCAAAGTTCAAAGCAACTGGAAATGAGAAATTTGCCGTTATAGGTTGTTTTTCAAATAATTATTCAGTAGAAAAAGTTGGTGGTGGAAAAAGTTTTGGTACCGTAAGATCTTACTATTATTTGTCAGCTATTTCAATAGTTGAAGCACCAAAACCAGATAGAGATAAAGATGGAATTATTGACGAATTAGACGTTTGTCCAGATGTAGCTGGTGTAGAAATGTTTAAAGGATGCCCAGATTCTGATGGAGATGGTGTTGCAGATAAAGATGATGCATGCCCTACAGTTAAAGGATTAGCAAATTTTGCAGGTTGCCCAGACTCTGATAATGATGGAGTTGCTGATAACAAGGATAATTGCCCAGAAATCGCAGGTTTAGTGTCAAATAATGGTTGCCCTGAAGTTAAAATTTCGGATAAAGCAAAAGATGTTTTCCAAAAAGCTATGGCAGGCATCCAATTTGAAACAGGTAAAGATGTGATTAAGAAAACTTCATATCCGATTTTGGATAATGTTGTGTCTGTTTTAAAAGAAAATCCATCGTGGAATGTAGAAGTACAAGGGCATACAGATAATCAAGGTGACGCTTTAAAAAATAAAACTTTATCAGAAAAAAGAGCAATTGCTGTTAAAAATTATTTAACGTCAAAAGGGGTGGCTAACAATTTAAAGCCAATTGGTTTTGGAATTGAAAAACCTATTGCGGACAATAAAACACCAACTGGCCGTGCAAAAAACCGCCGAGTAGAATTTAATGTAACGTACGAAAAATAATAATATATAAACAAAATAAAAAAAATAAAAATGGAACAATTAATCAAAATGGTAACAGAAAAAACAGGAATTTCTGAAGCACAAGCAAAACAATCTGTAGAAACAGTGATGGGATTTTTAAAAGATAAATTACCTGCAGGACTAGGCACTCAAGTTGAATCATTAATGAAAGGCGGTTCACCTGATTTAGGAAATATAGGAGATGGAATAAAAGATAAAATAGCTGGGCTTACTGGATTATTCGGAAAATAAATAAATAAAAGTTAAACAATTAAAAATTAAAATTATGGGAATGATTAAAGAATTTAAAGAATTTGCAATGAAAGGTAATGTTGTAGATTTAGCAATAGGTGTAGTTATTGGTGGAGCTTTTGGAAAAATAGTTTCTTCACTAATTGATGATGTAATAACACCTCTATTACTAAAACCTGCTTTAGATGCCGCAAACTTAAGCAATATTGAAGATTTAAAATGGGGAGCGGTAAAATATGGTAGTTTCATCTCTAATATTATTTCGTTTATTATTGTTGCTATCGTTTTATTTATGATTATTAAAGCGATGAATGCTTCCAAGAAAAAAGAGGTAGAAGCTCCTGCTGCACCAGCTGAACCATCAAATACTGATAAATTATTAATGGAAATTAGAGATAGTTTAAAGAAGTAATTAATTCAAGCGTCTAGGAGGTAAAACTCCTAGACGTTTTTTCAAAATCAAGACTATGATCAAGGCAAGTAATATAATAAAAACGAGGATTTAACTGTAAAACTAAAATCAGAAGAAATTTAAAAATTTAATTGACGTCGGCGAATTTACTGTTCCTGACTTAAAAGCAATAAAATTGTCTTGCAGTAAGTCAGGTAGTAAATATAAAATAGCTGATGCATTCATCATCCATACTCTATCGCAAAAAATTATCGCAAATTTTTATCTAAAAATTCAAAAACCGGTTGTTCCAACTAAATTTTTCAGTAATTCAATGGATGCTGAAAAATGGCTATTGGAAATTTAAATTAAACAAATTAAAAAGATATAAAATGAAAAATTTATACAAAAGTTTATTATTACTATTGTTTGCAAATCAAATAGTAGCACAAGAAGTAACAAAGGATGATGCTGCAAAGCTTCAATCTGAAATTAATAATTTAAAATCAATTGCAGTAGATACAGTGAAACCATGGAAAATTGGGGGAATTGTTGGGGTAAACGGGCAGCAAGTGTCTTTAACTAATTGGGCTGCTGGTGGAAATAATTCTATCTCTCTTGGGGGATTACTTAATGTTTTTGCCAAATACAGAAAAGGCAAAAATGCATGGGACAATAACTTAGAATTAGGCTACGGTGTTATTAAACAAGGAACCAGTAATAAATGGTTAAAAAACGATGATAAAATTCAATTTTCGTCAAAATATGGCCGTGAGTTAAAAAAACATTGGTATGCAACAGCATTAGCCGATTTTAGAACTCAGTTTGACAACGGTTATAATTATCCTAATGATTCTGTTTATATTTCAAAATTTATGGCGCCGGGTTACGCATTAGCTGCTTTAGGTTTCGACTATAAACCAAATGATCACTTTTCTGCTTTCATAGCCCCAGTTACAGGTAAATTTACATTTGTGAACGACGCAACTTTGGCGCAAGCTGGCGCATTTGGTGTTGATAAAGAAATTTCCTACACAGATAGTACAGGAAAACATGTAACTCAAAAATACAAAACTCATCGAGAAGAGTTTGGTGCTTATTTAAAAGTTCAATATCAAACAAAAGTGATGGAAAATATTACTTTTCAAACAGTATTGGAACTTTTCTCAAACTACTTACACAACCCACAAAATGTGGATGTTAACTGGACAACCTTAACGACATTTAAGGTAAATAAATTCATTTCAGCTACATTATCAACTCAGTTAATCTATGATGACGACATCAAAGTATTAAGAAGTGCAGGTGATCAAAAGGGTACTTTTGGACCAGATATTCAGTTTAAACAAGTTTTAGGAGTAGGTTTTTCTTATAAATTTTAGCTACGTTTGAAATGAGGAAGTATAGAATCACGACGATGCAACAATTATATAAACTAGTCTTTGTTTTAACATTAGTTGTTGCATCAATAATTTTATTTTCTGTTTACTACAACAAATTTCAGATTTATAAATAATTATGTGGAATTGCAACAATATTGAAAAGAACAAATTATTACTTGCAGCTATTTTATTTTGATTAAAAGTAATTGAATTTTTTTTTAAGTTTTAAAATAATCGTTAGTACTCCTGTTGCAAAGTTTACTGTTTAGCCGTTACCCAATAAAAATCTTAAATACCATGTTGTTTTGATGTTTTCTCAAAATGACTTTTTGTATCATTTAGATTCAATTAGTTATTTAAGGTACCCACGGTAATTATGTTCTGCGGCGTTTCCTTTTTTAGAAGCGGAATTAATATTGGCAATATATTACTGAACTGACATAGTGTTGTATGGAGAATAAAAATATTCACTAAAGTTTAAATATAGGCAGATAAAAAACCGCACGCCTGTAGCTCTGCGCCTTTGACTGAGCGGACGCGAGATGCGCAAAAAACTGCGAAGCAGACCGATTTGAAAAGGGTAGGATTTAGCTTTTTTGTTTTTTAGCAAGCCTTTTTGCTAAAAAACAAATGTGCTAAATTAGGGATAGCCAAAACGGGTTTTCTAAACCCGAAAAAGAGAGGAGGAAAGTAAAAACTAAAAACCGTTACAAGTTACCTAAACTGTTTCTATGAAACCTTGTTCTCGGCACGTACTTTTTTAGAAACCAAAATGCCTTTTGGCTAAAGTAAAATTGTCTTTGGAATTGTCACTGGGCGCATTGAACATAACGTTTTCGCGGTTTATTTCTGTTTGGGGATTTGAAACCGTTTCTACCGAAATATTACTAACAAAGCTATAATTTTATTAGACATTTGCAAAGCGAAAATAATTGTCTTTCGCGGGAGCGACTGCTTTTGCAAATGCCGAAGCCGAATGCCCAAATAGAATAAACCGTGTGTTATGCGGTCGTTTTTTTATTCAGTCACATTACTTTCTAGAATGTCGCTAGGCGGAATCATTTGAAATTCTCTGCGGATTGTGTCACGTTTACTTTTTTGCGGATAATCAATTATCCAAAGTCCTTTTCCATTGTCGTTGTCAACAGCAAAAGTTTTTGTTGTAATCCATTTGTCTTTTTTCCATTCAAGTTTACTACCGCCGCCGCCGCCACCACCGATGTAAAAGCCAGTTATTTTCTTTTGCTTAATATAAAATGTTGGATTTGGCATACGAGAAAGTGTAGAGTCTAAAATGTAATTGTCTATTTGTTTATTATATAAAAAAACTTCAATTCGATTCTTTATGCCTGTTCCAGTCGACCCATAGTAGCCAATTATGTAATCTTTATTTCCATCATATGTCAAGTCTATTAATGTATCAAAGTCTGGGTAACGCCTTGGGTCAACATATTGAAACTTATTTAAAATGTATGTTCTTTTGCCGTCTAAAGTTGTTGTATCAATTTCAAATTTAACCTCGTCTTCAACTATGTCAGCAACGGTGTCTGTAGTAATTACATTTTTAGTTTCTGCAATTGTTTTCTTGTCTGAGACGTTGCAACTAGTCAAATATAATATACTTATGAATATAGGTGTCAGTTTCATAGTTGTCATAAAATGCCGCATAACGTTTTGCAGCTACCAGAAGTGCGGATTTTTGAAACCGTTTTCTACCGAACTGCTTATAACAAAGCTAAATATTTAATAGACATTTGCAAAGCGAAAATAATTGTCTTTCGCGGGAGCGACCGCTTTTGCAAATGCCGAAGCCGAATACCCGCATTTTTGGTAGGTGCGGTTATAACTTAGGCCGCTTTATACAGTTAATTCTTGCGCAATGTTCTAGTCCACTAACCGTTTAATTTTAATATAATCTTCTTCGTCAACATCGGCGCCAAATTTAAGAACTTGATATTCTGTCGCTAACATCATTGTCCCAGTTTGATTTAAATAATCAATTTCACCTTGTTGCGTCCCAAAACCTAACACGTCACCTTTTATTTCTAATGGATGCTTTGTCTGTTGTCCGTAGCCAATATATTTAAACGATTTTATTTTATTTAGGTCGACTTGGAAATATTTCCCAAGCCCAAGAAAACTATTGTTATAAGTTAATTTATTATTTTCAATAACTAATATTTCTTGTCTGTAAGCGGCGCGTAAATGTTTATAAACGAAAATTAATAGTATAATGTTTACTCCAATCATTAACAGCGCTTCAAAATTCATTTTGATGTGTTGTCCAAAAAATATAAGCGCAGTTCCAATTGGAGCAACAAGGATAAGAATTGACATTATTAAAAGTGTCGTTTTGTACACGACACTTTTTTGTGGACTAATTGTCACTAGAGTTTTTTTGTCGATTTTATTGATGTCTACTGTTGAATACATGTTTTTGGTTTTTCGTCCAGCGGCTTAGTTATAACGGTTTGCAGCTACCAGAAGTGCGGTTTTTGAAACCGTTTTCTACCGAACTGCTTATAACAAAGCTAAATATTTAATAGACATTTGCAAAGCGAAAATAATTGTCTTTCGCGGAGCGACTGCTTTTGCAAATGCTTATACAAATGCCCGCATTTTTGGTAGGTGCTGTTACCTGATGCCAGCCTATTTTTTGAGAACAGTAACAATAGAACCCAATGTTACTAATTACGAAACCATATGTCTGACAGAAACCGAATGCCACCTATTAGCAATTTGGAAAATTGCCAGAGCGTAGGCAAAGTTTACAAGCTTTTTTGCAAAATTAGGATTGCAGGGCTGATTTGTGCGTTTTGCAAATGGGCTTGGAAACTTAGGGGAGCAAATAAACGTTGGGCTACTTACTGTTTTTGTGTCCGTTGATGATTTTAACGATTTCACTTAACTGGTCTAAGGGAATTGTCTTAATTGTGTCTTGCCAGTTTAGGTCAGTATTTTGTTTCTTTAACCTAGTTATAGGGTGAGTGTCTGCTAATTTCTCATTGCGGTTAGGAGTCCAAACAAGTAAGTCGTTTGGAGTACAGTTGAGCAAGGAACAAAGCTTGTCGATGTGACTTAACCGAAATGTAACTGTCTTAGCATTAAGAAGGTTGTGAGCAGTATATGAAGGGAAGCCTGCACTTGTTAGGTAAGAGAAGGGTTTATCAATACCGCGTGCTTTAAAAATGGGTTGTAAGTTGAGAGATAACATATTGCAGTCGCTAAAAATTAAAACGCAGGTTAAAGATATTAAAAATCCTATTCAAATACTTAAAACGCAGGCAAAAAAAGTTAAAATGCAGTAAGTAGTTTTTAAAACACCTATTAAAAAAATTAAAAGGCCTATTCAAAAATTTAAAACTCCACTTAAAATAATTAAAACTCCTACTGAAAAAATTAAAAGTACTATTGCAATATTTAAAAGTGTTGTGATTAATGATTTTTAGATACAGGTTATAAATTAGTATCTATTATTTCATTCACTTTATAAAGATTTGGTAAAAACTGCGATTTAATTCGAAATTGACTTCGCTTTTTAATTTTAGGTTTAGTTTCAATATTTTCCATTTTAATACCTGGGTCATAATAAATATTACCACACGCCATTTGACCTAAAAAAAGTTGAAAGTCCGTTCCTGTACCTAAAATTATTTTATTTCCATATTTGTATTGACGTTCATTTCCTGTTTCGGAAAGTGATGGAACATAACAAGCTTGATTGTGTTTTCTATTCCAATGTAAAAGCATAGATGCAAAACTCCAAGATGCTGCTTCATTCCCTTTAACATCGACTAATGCAATTCTTCCGTTTGTGTTTCTTATTTTACCGCTTTCAGAATCAAATCCGATTAACTGCATTTCTAAATTAGTTAATTGATGTCTTACATTTGTTTTATGTACGCCACCAAAATTCATTCTATTTTCTTTCCCTGCTTTATCCGCATAGCCATACTTTTTTATAAAGGTTTCTGCGCCTTCTGATTTATATATTCCATGCGTTGGTTCGGGTGTCATTAAAGTAATTACTGCGGAATTGATTCTTGTGAAGTTAGATACACCAAATTGCTTTACTTCCCATCCCATAAAATCAGGCTCTGAATAGCCATTAGGTGTTATTCCTAACTCTGCTTCTAATGTATAGCCGCCGCAATTTGGTGCTTCACAAGGCAACAGATTTCCTTTTCCATCAAGTCGTTTTGATTTTATCCATCCTAATTCATGGATTCTATGTAACTCATGAATTAATTTAGCTCTATTGTTTGCTACTTGTGGCAATTCAATAACACTAAAAACGCCATGCTCGATAACTGTTTTTATTTTTTCAAATTCTTGCGCAATTTCTGAATCAGGCGCAGTAACAAACCCTAAAACTGTCCCTTCTTTTGTAACAGAAAAAAACAATAATCTGTTCGCTAATCTTTGCGTCATTAATTCTGACGGTGGGTTTTCGCATTTTGCTAGAAAGCCCGAAAATCTAACTTCGGGATATTTTGGATATAATATTAATTGTGCGTTAGGAGCTGGAGATATTGTGCCATCTTCAGCAATCCACGAAAAATTTATTGAAGCTTTAAACCTTTCTTTATTCCAATCTCCCGCTTCTTCATTTTTAATTTCAGAAATCGGTAAAATATTTAGAATTTCAAAACTACCACCGAAATAAACTTGATTTTTTGAGTTGTCGTTTGGCGATAATTTTTTAATGTAAATTTTACTACACCCATTGTTAGTAAACAGCGATTTTAGATTTTTTAGATTCATTTATTTTCACTAATTCTTTTAAAATATTTTTACCAACCGCTTGCATTAAAGGTGTTACTACTGAATTACCAAATTGTTTATATGCTTGGTTGTCAGAAACAGGAATTACAAATGTATCTGGAAACCCTTGAAGTCTAGCACATTCTCTAGGGGTTAAACGTCTTGGATTTTTCCCTACTTGTGGTATTAAAATTTCAGCGCCATCTTTATAATATCTAGCACTCATTGTTCTTGATATACCATCAAGATTTGTAAGACCAAAGCCAAAACCATTTCCTTTTGCTTTGTGTTTCTTAGCATACTCTTGAAGAAAATTCCAAAGTTTATCAGAAAGCGTATATTTTGGATCAACATCTGTTTCCAAAATATCTCTAATAGCATATTTTTTATCTCCCATTTTTGGAAACTCAAAAGTCTCTTTGCCTTTAAAAACTTTTTTATTAAAGCCAACAATTATAATTCTTTCTCGGTGCTGAGGAACAAAATGTTGACCGTCTAAAACTTTAAAATGAATTGTATAACCAAGTTCTTTAAGTGTTTCTTTTATAATTGTAAATGTTTTTCCTTTGTCGTGAGAAACAAGATTTTTTACATTTTCTAACATAAAAACCGAAGGTTTTTTATGTTTAATAATTCTAGCTACATCAAAAAATAATGTGCCCTGAGTTTCATCTAAAAAACCATGCGCTCTCCCCATTGCATTTTTCTTTGATACACCTGCAATTGAAAATGGTTGACATGGAAAACCTCCAAGTAAAATATCATGGTCTGGAATTTCTTTTTCGGAAATCTTTGTAATATCTCCAAATGGAACTTCTCCATAATTAGCTTCATAAGTTTTTTTTGAATAAGTATCCCATTCGCTTGTGAAAACACAATTTCCTCCTAAATTTTGAAAAGCCAGTCTAATGCCTCCAATTCCTGCAAATAAATCAATAAATTTAAATTTAGGATTAGCTTGTGGAGGAAATGGAATGTCCCATTTTATCGGAAGATAATATTGAAAATCGGGTTCTTGTACAATATTTAATTCTTCATGCAAGTCTGCTAAGTAAGTTGTAGCAGTTGGTTTAAAGAATTGAGAAACACCATTTTTATGATTTTGAAAATAATGAGTTAAATGAGCCAAGTCATTGTCGGTAGTCTTCTTTACTTCAATTTGAAGCTTTGCTTTTATGTCGGAATACTTTTTACTCATTTTATATTAAGGTTGTGGAAATTTACGAAATTATAACCACTTTAATAATCAAATTTTCAACAGGTAATAAATAGATTAAAAACCTTGCTGCCGCAGGCTTGCGCCTTTGACCGAGCGGACGTGAGATGCGCAAAAAGTGCTGAAAGCACACCTTGTTGTATGGGGAGGTAATTTAGCTTATTTGGTTTTTGCCTGCCTTTTGCAAAAACAAATGTGCTAAATTAGGGGATAGCAAAAACGGCTTTTTCAAGCCGATAAACAGTTTGGTTTTCACACACATGTCTACAACATATAGTGAGGTCTAAATGAATTTTTGTGTCTAAAGTTAAAGTTTGATTTTTCAGTCGGCTGGTTGCAGGTAACTACCATATAGGACTGAAATTATCATCCTTATTTGGTTTTTTTTGCAATATAAGGATGATTTTTATAGTCTTAGTGGATTTATCAAATTTACTCATTTTATTCTTTTTTTTGCTTTTTCAGGTAGTTGTAAATAGTTTTCTTTCGATACGACTTTCTTTCCTGTTTTTTGTTCTAATTCTTTTCGGGCATTTCCTGCTACATCTCCACCTTGTTTTGCTACTTTTTTATTTTCAATAAATCCAATAGGATTTTTAGTTTTCACAATTGCAGTTGTTGAGGCTTCGCCAAGCATCGAAAATATGAGTTCTAAATCTGACATGTGGTCGCGTAAATTTTCGTTCTTTAGTCCTTTAATTGCCTTGTATTCTTTTGGATTAACACCGAATGTTGCTTTTGATATTTCTGCAGTTAAGATGGCGTATTCTTTTTGTTCTGTTACTCCTCTTTCTTTCCAATTATCGGTTAATTCTTCTCTAATGGCTATGCTACGCATGCGTTTTTCAATCCACGCATCCGAATAACCTTTTTGTTTATATAACTCTCGCGTGCGTTTTGTTGCTAATTCAGGATTTTCTATTTCATCTAGTCTATCCGAACCTACTTGAGCCAACCATAGTTTAAATGGCTCTGCTTTGGGCGATGGAATGGATTGAATAATGCGTAGTAAGCCTTTCGTATCAGATGCTTGGATTTTTCGTTTTTTGCCATCAGCTGCTTTCATTTCAACTAGGGTACAAATTGTACCCCAGTTGGTTTTAAGCATTTCATCGCGACTTAACATCCTTTTTATGTACTGTTTTATATCGCTACTATCTGTTAGTATTTCCATAACGTCTTGTACAGAAAAATACCATTTTTGCTCTGTTTCGTTCCAAACCGAACGAATGTGTTTACTTTCAAAAAGCTTTATATTGCTCATAGTTAAATGTATTTATAAATTATCAAATGGTGAAGTTATCTTTTGAATATTTTTATTGCTTACATGAGTATAAATCTCTGTTGTTGTACTTCTACTATGCCCCAGAATTTCCTGTATATATCTTAAATCGGTCCCATTCTCTAATAAATGGGTAGCATAGCTGTGTCTTAACCAATGCAATGTAACTGGCTTGTTTATTTTACTTTTTTGCAAGGCTTGAAGTAATACACTTGCCAAACTTCTTTCATCATATTGGCTTTTTTTATCTTGTCCTTCAAATAGCCATAAATTTGGCTTATAGGCATTATAGTATTCTCGTAATAATTCCAGAATCTTTTCAGATAATGGGGCGACCCTATCTTTTCTGCCTTTCGCCTGCCTGATTATAACTAATCCTCTTTTCGAATCAATATCGATTAATTTTAAATTGAGTAACTCCCCTCTTCTTAATCCACAACTATATATTAAACTCAACATAGCTTTATGCTTAATATTGCCATGAGCGTTTAGTATTAATTTTATTTCCTCTTTACTCAATACATTAGGTAACAGCTTTTGTGTTTTTGGACGATGTATCAACTCTGGTTGCAATTGTTTGTTTTCTATGGTTCGGAAGAAAAGTTTCACTGCATTTACGATCTGATTTTGATAAGAAGCAGAATAGTTATTTGCTAAGATGTAATTATTATTAAATGCGATTAAATCATCGTTAGTAATTTCGCTGAGGTTTTTAGTGGCGTAATATCTCAAAAAAGTTTGAATCGAATCTATATAGGTTCCAATCGTGCTTTCGCTATAGCGCTTACTACGTAAATAGTTTTTAAATTGATTTACTTTGTCTTTTTGCGATTTGTTTAAATCGGGTAGGGCATCACTTGGCCTCTTAACTTCTATTGGACGAGGCTTCACCACATCGTTAACGTCGTTTAAAGTTTGTATATAAACACCAGTATTCTTAAACGTATTCCGTATGTTGTTTAATGCTTCGGGATGATAACCAATATGCCACTTCTTTTCTGTTTGGCTCCATTTAACACCTGGCAAGGTTTTAATGAGTTCAATAGCTTTTGCATCATATTCAAATTTCACGAATAGCTTCATACGGTTGTTATGTAAACCGTGTTCAATAAATAATTGTTTTATCATAGCTCAAATTTCCTAAAAATTATAGCATCATGTTGCTATAAATTGTAGCAAATAAGATGGGCGCACAAAAAAAGGCGAGAAAAAATTCTCGCCTTTTAATAGATCATGATATTGGTTTATTTCTTAGCTGCGGGTTGTGCTGGTGTTGGCACTGTTACCGTAACAATAGTTGCTAAACCAGCTTTTGCTTGAGCATGGTCTGGTTTAATTTTAACACATTGCTCCCAATAGTACTTCGCTTTATCGTATTGTTTATTTTGGTAATACGCTCCACCTAAATTATAAAACCCTTCTGGGTTTAATTTATCCAAAATAATGGTTTTTCTTAATTCGTAAATAGCACTATCCAATTGGCCACGTTGTGCTTTTTGGTATCCTCTATTTAATAAATCATTATAAAAAACAATATAGTAGTTTCTTAAATACGGGTTGTTTGGATACAAATATTCTGCTTGTTTCCAGTAAAATAAAGCATCTCTATCGCGTTTTAATTTGTAGCTACCTAAACCTAAATTTAAATATCCGTTTACGTAACGTGGATGTAACTCAATAGCATGTTTTAAATATTTAATACCTTTTTCTAAAGATTCTTCGCGGTGTGCCACAAAGTTTTTCGTGTCGGATAAATCAATATAACGTGCTCCTGCATTACCTAATACTAAAACAGAGTTTGGAACGGTTTCAACATCTTTTAAGAATAAGGTAATATCGTTTTTCCAATCCCAGTTACGCTCCCATGTTTTGCAACCGTATAAGAAAGTCATGGTGCCTAATAATAAAAAGAACACCACACGCTTAGTCATTAAAGTTCCTGGTATTTTATCAACCCCTTTTAAAATTAACCAAGCAAAGGCAATCACAAATCCAATGGTTGAATGGAATAATAAACGTTCACCCATGGTTGCTCCAATGTCCATTAAAATGTTACCAATCATCAATAAAAAGGCAAAGTAAACGGCAATGGCAAAACCTAATAAGTGTTTCTTTAAAATTAATTTAACACCTACATATACTAATCCTAAGTGTAAGAATAACGATACTAAAGTATCCCAACTTGCAAAGGTTCTAAATTGAATAGTATTAAAAGAGTAATCAGATGATAATGGGTGCGGGAACCAGCATAAGGTGAAGTATTTTAATAATACATACACTTTAGTGCCCCATTGCTCATGTTGCGTAGCTAATAAGTATGGGTTATTTAAAATCTCAGTATCTGGTACACCTGGTTTTAATTTAACGGCTACCAAACGCATTCCTAAATAAAATAACATGATAAAGAAATGCCAGCTCATTAAGGTTGCAAATTTGGTTTTAATTTTTGTTCCAATTAAAAATACACCAACAATTAAATACACAAATGGAAATAACCAATAAGAGGTGGTTGGCTTTTGTCCTGGTAAAATGTGTATATCAGAGTTACGCTTTACCATTAACATTAATAGGGCACAGGCAAAGAAAGTTCCAAATAAATATAAGGCTTGCTTAAACTCTTTTGATTTAATAAATGTTTTTGGATCAAAATCAATTTCTTTAAATACATAAAATGCAATAGGAATTAACATCACTAAAACCACCGCATATTCTTTAGATAATAAGGCTAATAGGAAGTTGAAGGCTGCTAAAAATAAATTTTTATTGCTTTTTTCATTCATAAATTTAAATGAATAAAAGAAGGTGAGTGAGATAAAAATCAATGAAAACATCTCATCTCTACTCTTTACATTGGCAATAGCCTCAGAGTGTATTGGGTGCATTAAAAAGATGATAGCTGCTAAAAAGGCTAAATCATGCCACTCTTTAAAAATATAGTTTCTAAAGAATAGATATAACAACATCACACCAATAATCATCGAGATAATATTTACAAAATGTCTTAATGAGGCGCCTTTTACCTGGCAATCTACTTCATTAAATACACCATCATCATTGGTATCTTCTTCTACATCATTTGCTTTATTGCCATTGGTGTCCCAGCATTGTGCAGGGTATAAACCGTCTTTTGGATAAGCACCAATAAATTCCTGCTCAATGGCAAAACTCACCACCGATAATGGACGGTAACGACCACCCGCTAACTGATCGGTAGCATTCATTCTGCGATAAAAACTTTCGTAGGCATCTTTGGTCATAATGTCTTTAATACCTTTCACACCTTTAATAACGTGGTCGTTTTGGTGAATAATAATACCGTCGTCCAACGCGTATTCGTTATGCAAAGAGGTTAAGTTAAAAATCAAGCCTAGTAATATAATTACTATAAAAGGAGCTGTTTGATTTTTAAAAGGGAAAAAGTGAAATGTATTCTTTAACTCTTTAAAAACAGGTTGTTTTGCACTTGTAGTTTGTTTTGCCATAAAAAATAAGGTGTTATTATACAAATATACTTAAATCTTCAAAAAAATGATTTTTAGTCTCAAAAAATTAGTTAAAAAACAGTAAATTGCCCTATAATACAAATGGAAAAACGCCCTTTTAAATTATATGCTATTTTTATTTGTGGCATTTTTTGCGCCTTGTTTTCCTATTTCCTATCGCAGCGTAATAATTACACGACTCAAGAGCTTTCAAAAGTTGCCGAAACTCAATTGCATAAAAAGGAAACTATTGCAAAAACTCACTTGGATTTAGTATCCCAAGCCTTAAAAACCATTAAACCTAAAGAGCTATTTGCAAAATATAATGGAGTTGTTTCTGATTTATATAAAAACGAAGGAATTGCCATTTATGTGTATCAACAAGATAGTTTACGTTTTTGGACAGATAATCAGCCAGCGGTCGATTTATTTGAATACACTAATGAAACTAATGTGCAACTCATCAAAATCAGAAATGGTTGGTATGAATACATAAAACAAAAAAACGAACTAAATGATGATTATACCCTAGTGGCATTAATTGCCATTAAACCTGAGTATGATTTTGAAAATCGTTACCTCAATAATAATTTTAGTGCTTCACTCCAATTACCAGAAAACACGAAACTTTTAACGCCTGTTAATTATTTAAACCATGCGGTTAAATCTCAATTTGGCCCTCCTTTGTTTGAAGTGTATAGAAGCGACGGACTTTATAAAAATAAAACCATTGATGGGTACGCTAGTATTTTAACAGCGATTGCTTGCTTACTGTTTTTGCTAACCATTTATTTATTTTTAAAAACTAAAATTAAACATCATGTATGGTTTATGTTGGTTTTTGCAGCTATTTGTTTAGGTATACGTTCGCTGATGTTGTATTTTAAAATACCAAATGTGTTTTATAACAGTAGTTTGTATGATGCTAAATTGTTTGCCGATGCGTCATCGTTTTATTTCTCTTACTTGGGAGATGTTTTAATTAATAGCGCTTTAATATTTATGGTCTCCATTTTGGTTTACAAAATTGATTTCAAAATGGAACTTAATACCAGATTAAAAAATAGTGGTATTATTTTAAGTGTATTAGCCGTTATTGTTTTTTTCTCTATTCAAATTCGATTATTGATTTATAGTTTGGTTAATAATTCCACGATTTCATACAATATCAATGAGTTATTTAGTTTTAGTGCATTTAGTTTAGTAGGGTTGTTGTCCATCGGTTTATTGATTTTTGCTTTTTATTTATTTACCGAAAAACTGATTATTGCTTTATTACATTTAAATTTTTTCAAACCTATTATATCTATCATTTTAATTGGTTTAATAGGCGTGCTGTTTTTTATATGTCAATTAATCCACCTAAGTTGTTTAGAATATTTATGGCCCATTTTATTAATTTCTATTTCTATTTTTTTAAGAAAATTTAAAGCATCTTATAATTTTATTAATGTTGGTTTAATTGTATTAGTTGCCACCTTTATTGTTTCATTTCTTTTTAGCAAATACGAACAGGTTAATAAAAAACAAACCTTCGATGCCATCTCACTAAGCTTAACAGATAGGCAAGATGTGGTAGCTGAAAATGAGTTTAATAAAATTAGTGATGCTATTAAGAAAGATGTGCAATTAAAAAACTTACTTTCTTTATTGCCATTAAGTAGCGAACAAATTGAACAAAGTTTACGACAAAGAAATTTTACGGGCTATTTCGAGCGATATGAAATTATCATGTCTTTATTTAAAAATGATTGCACACCCGTATTCGTGCATCTAAATCCTATTTTTTTAAATGAAGATTATTTTAAAGAACAAATAGAAAAAGATGGATTTCAAACTATTTGCGATGATTTATATTTTATTGATAAAGAAAAAAAATCGATCAGGTATATTGCCAAAATTGATATTGAAGATTTAAATAAAAATCCCGATAAAACCTTTCACTTATATTTGCAATTGGAGCCCAAACTGGCTGTAAATTTAGGGGCTTTCCCAGATTTATTATTAGATAAATCTTTAGAAAATAAATTAGAGTCAAAACGTATTTCGTATGCTGTTTATGAATCCAATAAATTACTCAATACGTTTGGCGAATATCAATACCCTTTATTTATAAATAATCACACGTTTAAAATACCAACAAATGATGGTTACGAGCACTTTGTAAATATTCCCAAAAAAAATGTAACTATTGTGATTACCGATAAAGAGTTTGGTATGTGGGGAAGATTTACATCTAATTCTTATCTATTTATTTTCTTTTCCATTTTAGTACTGTTTAGTGTTTGGTTCAATTCACTAGTGATTAAGCGAAGCCCTCGATTTAGTTCGTTAAATAATCGCATCCAATTTATTTTAGTATCCATTGTGGTCTTATCCTTGGCAGGGGTTGTTATTGGTACCATTTGGGTAGTAAACACTCAGTTTGAATTAAAAAATGAAAAAGATTTAATTTTAAAATCTCAATCAGTTTTAAAAGAGTTGCATCAAAATATTGCACAACAAGAATCCTTAGAATCAAGTTATAAAGATGTAACATCTTATCGTTTAAAACGTTTAGCGCAATTGTTTGGCAGTGATATTAGCTTATTTAATAAACAAGGAATGCTTTATGCGACTTCCCAGCCAGCTATTTATGATCAGGGCCTTGTATCTAAATTTATGAATCCCTTAGCTTTTACAAGTTTCACAAAAGGCATAAAGGCTAATTATTCTCAAAAAGAAAACATTGGAACCTTAAAATATTTATCGGCTTATATCCCTTTTTATAGCAAGAATGACAGACTTTTAGGTTATATCAACTTGCCTTATTTCTCTCGCCAAAAAGATTTAGAAAAAGAACTAACGGCTTATTTAACAACCCTCATTAACATCTACACCATCTTATTTGCAATCACTACCTTAATTGCATTATTGGTTTCTAATTTATTAACCAAGCCTTTGCGTATTATTAAGCAACAAATTTCTAATATCCAGTTTGGTAAATTTAATGAAGCGCTTCAATGGAAATCAAACGACGAGATTGGTAATTTAGTAGCGGAGTATAATAATATGCTAGTAAAATTAGAAAAGAGTTCGGAGCTATTGGCGCAATCAGAAAGAGAAAGTGCATGGAGAGAAATGGCAAAGCAAGTAGCGCATGAAATTAAAAATCCATTAACACCCATGAAGCTTAATATTCAACATTTACAAAGAGTAGTTGAAACGCATCCTGATGATATTAACGAACGCGTAAATAAAGTTTCTCAAATGCTCATTGAACAAATTGATACCTTATCACATATCGCCACTGAGTTTTCAAATTTTGCCAAATTACCAACTACTAATTTAGAAGTGGTTAATTTACATGATGTATTACAAAATGTAACACATTTGTTTCAGCAAAACACAGCTTGCGAAATTAGTTTAACAGCATCAGAACCTTTATTAGTGATGGCTGATAAAGAACAGTGTTTAAGAATATTTACAAACCTTTTAAAAAATGCAGAGCAATCTATTCCTGAAGATAGAAAAGGTAAAATTGAAATAATGGCTTATTCGTCGGATAAAAATGTAACGATTAAAGTAAAGGATAATGGCTGTGGAATTTCGGAGGAGGTGAAACATAAATTGTTTACTCCAAATTTTACCACAAAATCTACTGGAACAGGATTAGGATTAGCGATGGTTAAAAATTCAGTAGTCTCGTTTAATGGCACTATAACGTTTGAAACTGTTATCAATGAAGGAAGTATCTTTACAATTGTGTTTCCTGTGATTAAAAAATAACTTATAGTTTCTTTAATACTTCGGTTTTGGAATTAAATAAAAACAGTTCGTTGTTTTTTATGCCAATAAAAAGTCCCTTGTAAATCTCTTCTATGCTTTCAAATTCAAGGTTTAAAATGACAGCGCCATTGTAATCTATTAAGCCAGTTAAATCATTAAATTTTACTAAATACAAATTCTGATGATAGTTTTTTATCTCTCCATTTTTAATAGAGTATAACGCTTTGCCAGATTTATCAATAAGCATCGCATTATTTGATTTTGTGACGATGGCAAGATTGTTTTCAAAATCAGTAGCTTTATCAAATTCTATGGGAGTAATTGGTTTTAATTTTCTGTCCATAAAACCAAACTTATTTTTTTTCTGAATTCTAATGATATCACATTTTGCGAAAAATAAATTGGTATAAGTGCCAAAATTAATACTGTATCGTCCATTGGCATCTATTAATGCTACTTCATCATCTTTAATAAGTTTAAAATATTTGCCATTCGTGTAATAGGTTGCCTCAAAAGAAGGGTTGTAATTAAATTCAACAGAAGTAACAAAACATTTTTCTTTAGAATTAAAAAATCCGTATAAATTATTTTTTACAACTAGGTATATGTCATCTTTGCAATAAGAAAGGTAATCATATTCGCTAGGCAAAATAATTTGGCCATTCACATTCATTAATCCAAATTGATTTTTCTTTTTCACAATAGCTATAGCGTTCGAGTCTACATCCGAAATCCAATCCCATTGTGCTTCTAGAGCTCTGTTATTAATGTCAACTAAGCCGTATTGTGTGGACATGTAATAGGCAAATCTGTTTTTAAAATTACCCAGTTTATTGTATGTAAAAGGAATAACTATTTCTCCTTTTAAATTAATGGCACCATATAAATTGTTTTGTTTACATACATAAAGTTTACTAAACGATTCGTTAATATCCTGATAGCCTTTTGAAATAAATTGTCCCGAACGATTTATTAAAAAACTGACGTTATCTTTTTTTACAATAGCAATACCATCTTTGTAGTTTTCCGTTTCATCAAAAAAGTAGTCGGAGGTTTTACTTCCTTCCTTATTAATATAAAAACAACTATCGTTTTTGCATACAGAGGCAAATCCTTCGCTAAAATTGGAAGCGTCGTCGTATTGCGGGTTAATTATCCAATTTCCTAATGTGTCTATAAAACCATATTTATCGTTTGTGTTTTTTAATGAAATTAAAATATTTTGAGACAAGGCTATCTCTTTTATTACGGTTTCATTGTATGGATAATCAGGATATCTATTTAAAAAATTAGTTAATTCCTCTTTGCTATATTTTTTCACAGAAAGACTATACAATGATTTCCAGCTAGCCTCCAGTGTTAAAGCGGTGCTGTATTTTTTTATAAAATTGTAAACGCTATCAGGAGAGTGTAGTTGTTGTGTTAAATTAAACAACGTTGTTTCTGCATCTGAAACGTTTAGATTTAAAGAGTATTTCTTGATAAATAATTGAAGTTCCTGCAAAGATTTTGTTGGAGTTTTTTCTTTGTACTGAAAGTCGTAAAACGTTTGCTGCCCTTGTTTGTGTAAAATACTTTCGGGATGTTTTATTAAAAATTCAGCAATACTATCGCTAGATTGATGCTTTGTAGCATTTTCCAATAAAATAGCATCTCGTGTGAAATACACTTTTGATAATGTAGCTTCATTTGAAAAATAAAAATGAGATAAGAAATAATTCAAATCTTTAATTGAATTAGTATTGCAATAGGTTTCAAATCCTTTTGTGCTTATTTTATTTGCTAGAATTTGAATGCTTTCCAGATTAATGTGATATAGCGAAAAAGTGATTGTATCTTTAAATTGAGTTTGACAAATAGAAATATATTTAGCAGCGCTATCAATATTCGAAAAAGGGTTATCTGTCCTATAATATATAGTAGCTAATCCAAAAGATGATTCGCAAGGAAATTTAGTTTGAGTTTTATAAAATAATTGCTTGGCCTTAAAATAATCAAACATAGAGAGCGCCTCATAAGCATCCGAAATTTTACTAGCAGAGGCTTTGAGTGCGAAACAAATTATAAAAAGTGCAAATATTTTTCTCATCAATTGCCCGTAAAATTATAAATTGCACCCAAATTTAAATGAAAAGATGTTGACAACCGGAAAATTGATATTTGCAGCCGTTTTTTTGGTGGTTTTTGTAGTAGCTATGTTTTGGTCTTATAAAAAAGACAGTTTTACTAACAAAATTCACTTCAATGGAGCTTCCAAAATCCTTGTGATTACAATTTTAGTGCTTTTAGTACTGTTTTTATATGTTAAAATGCGTCATCGTCTGTAATTTGTGGTACTTTTTTCATAAATTTACTCAACAAAACGCAAGTTTCAATTAATAATATCTTTTAAACCAATTTGTAACTCAATGAAAAACCTAATTTTTGTTTTTTTCCTTATCCTTTTCTCTTTCAAAATTAATGCAGGAGTATTGATCGTAGAGGGTAAATTTCAAAATAAGAATATTTATATTCAAAATTCATTTGGTGGAAATGGAGTAGGTTTTTGTGCTACAGAAATTAAAGTAAATGGTAAAATCACTACAGATGAAGTTAACTCTTCAGCTTTTGAAATTGATTTAGCTGCCATGAATATTAAACCAGGACAAAAAGTGATTATTGAAATCAGTCATAAAAGTGATTGCATGCCTGTAGTTTTAAATCCAGAAGTTTTAAAACCTCGTCCTACATTTGAAGTGGTTAGCATGAATATTAATTCTACAGGCGTATTAAAATGGACAGCTAAAAACGAGAGCGGTTCTTTGCCTTATGTTGTTGAACAATTTAAATGGAACAAATGGGTGTATGTTGGCGAAGTACAAGGAGTAGGTAGCCCAGAAAATCATGATTATTCTTTTCAGATAGCAACTCATAGTGGAGAAAATAAATTTAGAATTAAACAAGTTGGTTTAGGCTCTACCCCAAAATTATCTTCTTCAGTTATTTTAAATTCAAATATTGATAAGCCTAGCTTTATGATTACAAAAGATAACAAAGCTATTCAGTATACAAATGAAACTGCTTTTGAAATCTACGATGCTTTTGGATCTATTGTTAAGAAAGGTTTTGGTAAAGAAATTAATATTGAAAATCTAACAAAAGGTAAATATTATTTATGTTACGATAATCAAGTAACAGAATTTGATAAGAAGAAATAGTTTATTCTTAAAATAGTTAAAAAGGCTGCATCTCAGATGCAGCCTTTTTAATTTAATTTAAAATCTCAAGCCCATCCCAAATTCGAGCCAGTTGTGGTAAAGTCTTATTCTTGATTCTTTAATGGGAATACTGTTAAACTCTGTTGCATATACTAAGTTTGCAAAGAAGTGGTCTCCATTGTAACCTAATTGACATTTTAATGTGGCATAGGTTGGCATGTTTATCCAAAAATGTTGTTTATCGGTTTGCTCATAACTTTGAATTTGAAATCCTGTTCCTGCTAAAAGTACTGGAGTAAAATGCACTTTTTTTATTACAAATTGATAGCCGTAGCCAACATAAATAAGTGTACTGATAAAATTCCCAAATTTCAGTTTATCTAAATTAGGATATAAATCTCCTTGTGTTGGAGGCACAAAACTTGTATCCGCTTCAATATATTGCCAACGCTCCGACCATCCCATTAAAAAAGAACCCGCCCCCTTTTTTTGTCTTTCTCCTTGTGCAAATGCAGCGTTCATCGAGAAATTTTTATTAAAATTAAATCCCATGTTCAAACCTCCTTCAATAATACGCAAGCCAGGCGATTTTGGATACCCTAACGAATCTTTATTCCAGTTTGGATAATAGTTCTCGTAATCCTTTAAATAAAAGCCTTTATAATCTCTATAAAATAAACTCCATAATACAGTGCGTCCTTGAATATTAATATTGATGTTTCTGAATTTAGTGTCTCCGTATTTCTTTTTTAATTGTTCACTGGCAGGAAGTTGAATGGCAGCCGAAACATATACTTTTTTGATTTTAACGGATAAGCCCACAACACCTGGCATTGCCGGTTTATATTTAAACTTCTCGCCCTTGCCAAACATACGGTTACTCACATTAAGCGATACTTCGGGATACACAAAGCGAGGTCGGATTAAGAAATTTTTCGGGAAAGCTTCAATGTTTTCAGGAAGTTCTTTCTTTTTCTTTCTCTTTTCTTCTTTTTTTCTTTGCTTTTCTAGTTTGGCTTGTTCTTTTTTTGTTTGAGAAAAGACGGGTACATTGCTCATGAGAGCTAGTAAAAGAATTAAATATGTTAAACTTCTCAACATCTCCTACAAACTTAAAAAATAAATAAGAATCTGAATTCAATTATTACGACTATTATTTTTTATTTTTACCAATCTTAATTATGACCGATACACAAGACTATATGTTGCATACAAAACAAAAGTTTAAACAGCTTAAGTGTTGTGTACTGATTCCTACTTATAATAATGCGAAAACTATTGAAGGTGTTATTCAATCTACTTTGCAGTATTGTGATGAGGTCATTATTGTGAATGATGGTTGTACTGATAACACGGCTGATATTATTGCAAAGTATCCTCACTTGATTGTTATTACACACGAAGTTAATAAAGGAAAAGGAGTAGGGTTGAGAAACGGTTTTGCGAAAGCGGCTGAGCTAGGCTTTGATTATGCTATTAGTATTGATAGCGATGGACAACATTTTCCGAAAGACTTTATGGTGTTTTTAGAAAAAGTAGAAAAAAAACCCGGAAGCTTAATTATTGGTGCAAGAAATATGGACGTAGCAAACGTCCCCACTAAAAGTAATTTCGGAAAAAAATTTAGCAACTTTTGGTTTTGGGCCGAAACAGGTATCTCGTTACCAGATACTCAAAGCGGATTTAGATTATACCCAGTTCAACGATTAAAAAAGATTTGGTTGTTTACTACTAAGTTTGAATTAGAAATTGAAGTGATTGTAAAAGCAGCATGGCGAGGAATTCCCGTAACCTCTGTTCCCGTGAGCGTTTACTATGCGCCAGAAGGCGAACGTGTGTCGCATTTTATGCCTGGAAAAGATAGTACGCGTATCAGTTTTTTAAATACTTATTTAGTAACATTAGCTTTATTGTTTTGGAGACCTGTGATGTTACTTAGAAAATTGAATTTTAGAAATTTTAAAAAAGTTTGGAAAGAAGAGGTTATTGCTTCGCATGAAAGCGTTGAGAAAAAAGCGTTGTCAGTTGGAGTAGGATTGTTTTTTGGTATTGTGCCTATTTGGGGTTTTCAGTTTGCATTAGCTATTTTTTCGGCCATCTTTTTTAAATTAAATAAAATCATTGTTGGCTTATCCGCTCAAATTTCTGTCCCACCAATGATTCCTCTAGTTTTATACGCTAGTGTAAAAACAGGAGAATACGTATTGAATGAAAACGTTAATTTGGATTTTAGTAAATTGCTGTCGTTTGATGCCTTAAATAATCTGTATGTCTATTATATCGGCGCCACCGTTTTATCTGTTGTTGCTGGTATCATAGGATTTATTGTTACTTGGGTATTATTAAAAGTATTTGGATATAAACCTACAGGGAATGGACGAAAGCACTAATCGTTATTTTATTATCAATAAACCATACAAAATGGTGTCGCAATTTGTGAGCCCTGATAAGGTTAATTTGTTGGGAGATATTGATTTTAATTGGCCAGAAGGAACTCATGCAATTGGAAGGTTAGATAATAACTCGGAGGGTCTATTAATTTTAACCACAAACAAACGAGTTACTAAATTATTATTTGAAAGTGACACGCCTCATAAGCGCACTTATTTAGTGCATGTCGAAAAAGTGGTTACTCCAGAACGATTACTTCAACTACAAACCGGTATTACTATTAGAGTGAAGGGTGGAGGATATTACACCACAACGCCATGCGAGGTAGAAATAGTTGAGAAGCCAGCAAATTTACCAAAGAGAGCCCATGAATTTAGAGAAGATTTACCACATTCTTGGTTAACGATTACTTTAACTGAAGGTAAATATCATCAAATACGAAAAATGGTGTCTTCGGTATATCATCATTGCAAACGTTTAATCCGTGTATCTATCGAAGATTTAGAGTTAGGAGATTTGCAACCCGGTTGTGTACTAGAAATTGAAGAAGAAGATTTTTTTAGAAAGTTGAAGATTGAGAACTGGAGAGATGAGCTGCCAGTAAATGATTGTGAATAATCAGTCAGTTAGACCTGTCACACTGAGCGGAATCAAAGTGTAACAATTAGAAAGAATACGTTACTTAGTTTTCAAAAACTTTTTTAAAGCAATAATAATTTTGGTAGCATCGTCATCATCTAATTGCATTCCAAATTTCATCACCTTTGATTGACAAGTAAATTCAATACGTTCGCCGCCCTTTACCCAAAAGGTTTGACTAAATGTATCAGCTATACTTCCTTTAGTTAAAGCTATTAAATCAAAGTCTGAAACTAAATTCACATCAAATTCTTTAATTTTTCCTTTTCCGTTAATGTCTTGTTGGTAAAATAAAGTGCCGTTTTTAATCCATACTTTTTCTTTACCAAATCGTTTCCACATATATACTCGAACGATTTTAAATTCGAAATAGGCCCAAAATGCTAGCCAAATTACAATAAACAATTTAGCGCTTTCTTGCTGTAAGGTAAAATAATTAGCAATCACAATTACTCCGCTCACACTCCAAGCCAGTAACCATAAAAACATCAAGTTTACTTTCTTTTTATCGTCGGTAGGCAAAATAACTAAACTAAAAACTTGATCTTTAATTAAAACTGAACTGCGTTTTCCTATTGTTTGAATGTTTTCCATAAATAAGAATTGCGTTACATTTTAACTAAATATTTCCCTTCCATTACTGGAATAACAGGGCATTGATTAGGTGTTAGGCAATATTTAATATCACGTTCTAAATCTAATTTTGCCAATCGATTACGGTGCGAAGAGTTTGATAAAAATTCATACAAATCCACTTTAGCTATATTGTATAAATGTTTAGATGCAATGGCAGAGTCACAAGTAATTTCAAAATCAGATTCAGTCGTTAGTTTTTCAACCACAGCTCCTGCAAAAATAGTGTCTTCTAAATTGAATTTATTTTTCCAGCCAGCACAAACTAAAATTACATCTTTTTTTTGTGCTGCTAAATATTCGCATAACACATCTAAATTTAAAAAGCTGCCTACTAATATTTTGGATGCTTTGCGACTGGCTTCAATAGCTTGGGTGCCGTTAGTTGTTGAAATAGCAATGGTTTTTCCTTTTACTTTACTATTCATATAGCCAAAAGGACTATTGCCTAATTCAAAACCTTCAATCACTTCCCCATCTCTTTCGGCAGCGGCCATGTAGCCATTTTTTTGATATTCTTTTGCTTCATCAACAGTTGCTACAGGAATCATTTTACTTACTCCATTATAAAAAGCAGTTACAATTGCTGAGGTTGCTCTAAAAACATCTATTACAACCACAATCGACTCATCTTTATGAAAAAGATTGTAGGCTTGTGGGGTATAACAAACTTCTATGTTCATGTATAATTAGTTTAAAAGATTAAAGTACTAAGATTAAAGATGTATAGTCTTGATACTTTAATCTTAATACTTTTTTGTACTTATTTTTTCAAGAATGGTATTTTACAAACTTTTGCTTTAATCGCTTTATCTCTAATCATCACAAAAATTTCAGTATCAGCTTTTGCGAAATCTTTATTCACATAACCCATACCAATAGCTTTATTTAATGTTGGAGATTGAGTTCCTGAAGTTACTTTACCAATAATGTTTCCGTTAGCATCAGCAATTTGGTAATCGTGACGAGGAATACCTCTGTCAATCATTTCAAAGCCAACTAATTTTTTAGTTACACCATCAGTTTTTTGTTTTTCGATAGTAGCACGGTTAGTAAAATCTTTTGTGAATTTTGTAATCCAACCTAATCCAGCTTCAATTGGTGATGTTGTATCATCAATATCATTTCCGTATAAGCAGAAGCCCATTTCTAAACGTAATGTATCACGAGCGCCTAAGCCAATTGGTTTAATGCCAAACTCCGCACCTGCTTCAAAAATAGCATCCCAAATTTTTTCTGCATCTTCATTTTTAAAATAAATTTCAAATCCACCAGCACCTGTGTAACCAGTATTAGAAATCACAACATTATCAATGCCATTAAATTTACCTTTAGCAAAAGAATAGTAAGGAATGTCAGCTAATTTAACATCTGTTAGTTTTTGTAAAGTTTCTAAACCTTTTGGCCCTTGAATAGCTAATAAAGAAGTTTCTTCCGAAATGTTTTTCATATCAACACCTTTGGTGTTGTGTTTGCTAATCCAATTCCAATCTTTATCAATATTAGAAGCATTTACTACTAACATGTATGTTTTTTCATCAATACGGTAAACAATTAAATCATCTACAATACCACCATCATTATTTGGTAAGCAAGAGTATTGAGCTTTCCCGTCAGTTAAAACAGAGGCATCGTTACTCGTTACTCTTTGAATTAAATCTAAAGCGTTCTCTCCTTTTAAAATAAACTCGCCCATGTGACTTACATCAAATACGCCTACAGCATTTCTAACAGTTGCATGCTCATCATTTAATCCGCTGTATGAAACAGGCATATTGTATCCTGCAAATGGAACCATCTTAGCTCCTAAAGAAATGTGTTTTTGTGTAAGTGCTGTGTTTTTCATAAGTATGTATTTAATTGATTGCGAATGTATATAAAATTATAATTTGTTTTGACGTTTTATTTTTTCCAATTCCTCAATATCTAATTGATCTTTTAGTCTGTTTGCTGCCTTTTTTGATTCTATTAATTGGTTTATATGAAAAAAGCGCACGGAAATGTTTTCAATGATTGCCTCATTAGAAGTTTGATAGCATTCATCAAATTTTTCTTGTTCAAAGCCTTTAAGTTGTGTCATAATATCTAATTCAAACCCAGAAGGTAAATTAATAGAAGACCAGCCGGGAATAAAATCAATATTTTCTAAATCAGGAATTGTATTAAGTCCAATCTCGTGAAGAGAATTTTGAAGCGCTTGTCTGTTTTCTTTTGTGTCTTTAATCCAAATGTCTAAATCTGATGTCAATCTATTGTATCCATTTAAAATAGATGCAAAACCACCCACCATAATGTATTTTAACTTGTTCTTTTCAAAAACACGCCACAATTCAATTAATTCATCATCTAAAATATCCATGATTATTTTTGAGTAGTGTGAGAAATAATTTTGGCTTTAGATAACATTTTGGAAATTTTCATCAAACGAATAAAGTCTTTGTATCGTTTTATGTATACTTCGTTTGGTGTTGTATCTTTTTTAACCACAGAATTCATGGTCAAATTTACTATTTTATTAGTGATTTTAAAACCTCTAGATACTTAACTTTATTAGCATTTACAGAGTAGTTTTTAACCACTGTTTCTCTGCCAGTATTGCCAATTTTGTGACGTAAATCGGAGTTCTCTATCAATTCTGATAGATATTTTACCCAGTCTCGTTGGCTTTCAGTTAAAAAACCATTTTTACCATGTTCAATGATTTCTGAGTTTACACCAACATTACTCATGATGGTTGCAACTCCACACGCCATATAGGATAAGCCTTTTAATCCACATTTGCCTTTTACCCATTCATCAGTTGGTAATGGCATGATGCCAATATCAAAACTGTTTAAATCATCTACCTCTGTTTTAGCACTCCAATTTTTACTAATCACATTGATTTCAGGATGAGAATAGGAGCCTTGGCCAATAACATGTATCTCTATTTGATTGGGATATTTGTTTTGAATTTCTTTTAATGCAGGAATCGCTATTTCAAAATGTTTAATAGTGCTAATACTTCCGCTCCATCCAATGACAATTTTTTTGTCAGGCTGAGCGGAGTCGAAGCCTCTTAATTCAGGTTTTGGAATATGAAAATCACAATCAATGGTTGTTGGAATAATAACAGTGTTTTGATTAAATTGCTTAGCGTAATTTGCTAAAAATGAATTTCCAGCAATCACACAATGTGCATGAGCAATATTGATTTTAGTTTTATCTGGATTTTTTAAAAATTCAAATTTTTTATTTTCTGGCGATGTATCTAATAACCAAATGCTATCATCAAAATCAAAAACCACTTTGTTTTTTTTGAAGAATTGTTTTTCGAAATACGATGAGCCTAATAACAAGGCTTCACGTTGAATAAAAATAATATCAAAATTCTTCGCTCTTCTTAAATCATTGAAACGAATAAAAATAGATTTTAAAAGTATTAAAGCTTTTTTGAAATAATTCCCTGGATGGTAAAATAGTTTATCGTCTTTTTCAGAAATAATTTCAGATAACTCCCAATCAAATCCTTCAGATTTAAAATAATTTAAGTACTGTTCAAATCGGTATCTCTGACTCGGAGAACGGTTTAAACGATGATCGACTATGATTAATAGTTTTGGCAAAAAAACAAAAGTTAATTATACCAAATTACAAAAATATTTAATAGCAGAGAATGAATAGTGCGATAGTTATTTTATTCGTCCTCGTCTTTGTTATTTTTCTTGTTATTTGTTAATACAAGATATAGCAAGAAAGTAACTATTGCTAATCCAAAATAAGTACACCATTCCGGAAATTCAGAAGCAAAAAAACTAACACCAGGGTCTGATTTCCCATACAATAAGTTAATCATACTCCTGTTTATTCAATGACTAATTTTCTAGTAATTTCTTTTTCACCAGAGTGTAGCTTTATAAAGTACACACCTTTACTTAATTGTAATTGTTTACTGTTTATTTCTAAAGTATTAATTCCAGTAGTAATCAATAATTCTTTTTGTTCTATTTGTTTTCCTAGTGCATCATATAATACATAGTTTAGTTTATCATTTGAATTACTAATTAAACTAATGGTTGCTTTGTCGTTTGTTGGATTTGGATAAATAGTTAATTCATTCGAAATATTCGATCCATCTAATCCTGTTGGTATTAGGTATATTACGCCATCACTTACTGTACTATCGCTTACTAATCCTGCGCCATTCAAAGCTTTAACCATAATAAAATATTTTTGGTTATTAGTTAATGATAATCCTGTTTTAGTTGCATTTAAATTTAAGGCATTATTTGTCCATGAAACACTATTTTGAGATCCAGCAGTTGTGCCAATAGCATAATAATAGGCACTTACGCCAGAGTTAGTGTCTTTTGCAGCAGTATAATTTAAATCTAATTGCGTACCTATAAAAGTTGTATCAATATCATTTGCGGTTCCATCTTTAATGATAGATGATACTAATGGTTTAGTCCAATCAATATCAATGTATTGATTAGTGATTATAGAAAGATTATTGGCATTGTCTTTTGTGATACTACTGATGTTTCCACCATATATATTTGGTGATATGTTTTCATTTCTTAAATCATTGGTATTTGCGGCTCCAACTAAAATAGTATGAGACGTTGCTCTTGAACGAAATATTTTAAAGTCATCAATTTTAAAGGTACTGTTTCCTGTTCTAAAGGATACTGCTGTTCCTGTGGCATGTGGTGTTGTATCTGTCCATGAACCAATAAACACATTATTTTGCCATACTTTAATTTCCCCTGTAATTCTATCGTATGAAATTTTATAATCATAGGTTGTTCCAGGAGTAATTGTGCAACTTACTGAGTAGGTTGGCAAGCCAATTGAATTTGCTACTGATTTGTAAAATTCTATGGAGCTTTGATCTGGTCTAAACCAAATCATATAACTATTACCGCGTTGTGTTTGAGACGGATTATCGCATGCAATATAAATTCCTGCTCTACGATTTGTATTGGCCCCTGTTATTGTTCCTTTAAAATTATATAAATATCTGTTTGATAAACTTTGCGTGACAGTTGCATAAATATTTGTATTACTATTTGTTTCGTCTGTTTGAATTAAAGCTCCAGATGAAATACTCCATGTGCCTAATGAGCTCGTCCAATCTGGATGAATAGCTGTTCCATTAAAATCATCATTAAAAAATCCTCGCGCGCCATTTGCTCTCCATTCAACTCCGTTATAGTAACTTGGTTGGTAGAAACTTTTTTCAATACCCGTTCCACCAACATTATCAGCATCTGTATACGTTGCTGTAAAGTCTTGAGTAATCCAGCCCGCAGGAGTTGTAATTTGTGTAGTTGGAATGACATTATCTTGTATGCAAGTCCAAACCGCTTTAAATCCTCCTTTTACAGTTGCATTGTCAGATTTGAATTTTACAGTAATCGCATTTCCAGTTGATGTAATTAATGCGGGAACAACACTGCCAGTGTATGCCCCTAATATTGGGGAGGATGTTGTAGCGCCATCAAATAGATACAATGAATCAAACCCTTGCTCTAAATCCATCTTGCTAAAGTTTAATTGAACTTTATTTGCCCCAGTAGGAGCAATGGTATACATGTATGATTCATTGTCATAGTGATTTCTATTTGGCCCTCCCATATCAAAAATACTATCTGTACATGGTACAGTTGCGCAGTTAGAAAATTTATCTTTAATCAAATTCCATAAATCACTATAGCCGTCGTCATAGCCTAAAGCCCAAATTCCAATGCCACCAATGCCACGTTGATTTACTAAATCAAACTTTCTACTGTAACTATAATTATCGTCAATCCAACACTGACGTGTGGAAGCTCCTGTTACATATGAATAGAAAGGATTAAAGCTATTACTATCCCAGTTTTTATTGGCAGCAGAATAAGTTGCTGAATTATTTTTGACATAATTATATAAGCGAGAAGAGGTAAATCCCCCTGTTGTGTTGGATGGAGCAGTGGCAGCAACTGTTTCCCATTCTCTTCCATACCAAGGTAAGCCTAATAGTAATTTACTTTTTGTAGCACCTTGTTTTAAATAATAGGTAATTGATTTTGATAAGGTTTGATTATATCCCGTTTGAAAATTATATAATGGCGCTTCTGGACCAGCTTGCGATGAACCAGAGTAATAGTAATCATAACCCATAATAATAAAATCATCTACCAATGGATTCAAAGCTGCAATATCAAATGTTCCACTCCAATCAACAGCGTACAATGCCATTGTTACTTTGTAGTTTGGATTGGCAGCATGCACTTGATTGCAAAGATTTGTCATGAAAGAAGTGAAAGGAGTTTTATCAACCGATCCCATTCCTTCAAAATCAATATTAATACCGTTACTGCCAGGACGAGAGTTTAATAAGTTAATGGCATTAGTAATAAAGGTTTGTTGTGCCGTTGAGCTTGCCCAAAAGGTTGAATGGCTGCCAAACAAAGTAGCGCAAAAATGCACGTTTACGCTATTACTAATAGCTGCAGTTACAGCCGCATTGGTTGCCCATGCAAAAGATGCATTGGTATTATTACCTGTAGTTGGACTAACAGCATAATCAAAATAGCAAAAGTCGCTTAACATGCTCCAATCGTAGTTAGTATAAACTGAGCCTACCCAATACGGATGCCAACCATAAACTTTTTTATTTAACGTACAAGGAAGAGAATTTGATTTGGATTGGATAGGGTTAGATTGATAAACTGTCCCATTTTCAATAGTATTTAAACTATCCCATTGGGTGTCTTTTGAGAAAGAATAGTTTTTATAATGGTTACTTTGCTCTTGTATAGTAGATTGTTGTTGAGCTAAAAAATTTAGAGGAAATAGTAACGTAACAAGTAATATTTTTTTCATATCTGCAATTTAGGCTAGTAAATATAATAAAAAAGCCGCCCGTTAATACAGGCAGCTTTGTTAAAAAGGTACTAAATTGCTTTAGAAAAGCTATTATTTATGCGTTTTCTCGCTTGATACAGTTAATTTTTTACGACCTTTAGCTCTGCGACTAGCAATAACTCTACGGCCATTTGCAGAAGCCATACGCTCACGAAATCCGTGTTTGTTTCTTCTTTTACGTTGCGATGGTTGGAAAGTGCGTTTCATGGTATTAGTATTTAAATGTTATAAGTTTTTCAAAATTGGACTGCAAATATAGTGGATTTTTATTATGTGGCAAATTTTTTACGAATTTTAACCTTAAAATAGCTTTTATTTTGCTTTTTAGCACTGTTAAAACTGTACATTTGCACTCTAAATCTCCATATAATGGCAAAAAGTCCTACAGGTACAAAACATAAATCCAAAGACGATATCCCTAAAGCTAAACTTTCCAAAGCAAATTTCAAAAAATCATTTCGGTTATTCAAATATTTAGGCAAAAGTAAGTGGTTGTTTAGTTTAGGAATGGTTTTTATAGCAGGAACTGCTGCTGTTGGCCTATATTTCCCGGTGGCTGCTGGTAAAATGTTTGGTTATTTAGGTAATACAGGTATGGATACGTCTGCTTTCAGTAGTATGGTCTCTGGAACAGGCATTGAATTATTGGTTTTATTAGTAATTCAAGGTTTAGTGTCATTTGGTAGGGTTTATACCTTTTCAATTGTAACTGAAAATATTTTAAAAGGACTTAGAACAGATACTTTTAATAAATTGGTTCAAATGCCTATGAGCTTTTTTTCTAAGAATCAGGTAGCGGATTTAAGTAGCAGGGTTGCAACCGATATTAATGTTATTTCTGAAGCGTTTACCATCAATATTGCTGAAGTTATTCGTCAGACAATAGTTGGTGTAGGAGGACTAGTATTGTTGGTGTATTTCACTTCGTGGGATGTAGCTAAATGGTTTATTGTAATCATTCCTCCAATTACGGTGGTAGCTATTTTATATGGAAGAAAAATTAGAGGTTACTCAAAAGGTTTGCAAGATAAAATTTCTGAATCTAGCATTATTGTATCTGAAGCATTAACAGGAATTACAAGCGTGAAAGCTTTTACAAACGAACAATTAGAAATCGGAAAGTATGATAAAGTAACTTCTGAGATTAGAAAATTTGGAGTTAAATATGGCATAATGCGCGGAGCATTTTTTGCCTTTATCATCATGTGTGTTTTTGGTTCCATCTTTTTTATTTTATATAAAATGTTATTGCTAATTAATACTCATGAATTATCAACCGAAAACTTTGGGAAGTTTATGATGTTATCTTTGTTTGTAGCAGGTTCATTAGGAGGATTGCCTGAACAATTAGCATCTATCCAACGTGCTTTAGGTGCCACCGATAGAGTATTTGAAATCATTGATGATAGAAATGAAGAAATTAATTTAGCGCATCGCAATAACCTAAATTTAAACAGAGTGAAAGGTGATTTAGAATTTAAGAACATAAAATTCACGTATCCAACACGACCAGATTTTGAAGTATTAAAAGATGTTTCATTTAGTGCTAAAGCCGGACAAACAGTTGCTTTAGTGGGTAGTAGCGGAAGTGGAAAATCAACTTTAGCATCTATGACTTTACGTTTTTATGAGCCAAATGGAGGAGAGTATTTAATCGATGGAAAAAAATCAACTGATTATGAATTGACGGAATTGCGCGATCAAATGGCCATTGTACCTCAAGATGTTTTATTATTTGGCGGAACCATAAGAGATAATATTTTATACGGTAAGCCAAATGCCACAGAAGCTGAAGTGATAGAAGCGGCTAAACAAGCAAATGCCTATGATTTTATTATGAGTTTCCCTGATAAATTTGAAACATTAGTAGGAGATAGAGGGATTCAATTATCTGGCGGACAACGTCAGCGTGTAGCTATTGCTAGAGCGGTTTTAAAAAATCCTTCTATTTTAATTTTAGATGAAGCTACTAGTAGTTTAGATAGCGAAAGTGAACGTTTAGTGCAAGAAGCTTTAGATAAATTAATGATAGGCAGAACATCAATTGTAATAGCGCATCGTTTATCAACTATTCGTAATGCTGATAAAATTGTGGTACTACAAAAAGGTGAAGTGGTAGAAATGGGGACGCATCAAGAATTGATGACTAGTACGAGTGGCTTATATCAAAAATTGAGTAAGTTGCAGTATGAGTTAAATTAAGAATTTAATAACATCTTCAAAGCTGCATTCTCCTTCTTCCTCATCAATTCTGTATCTGCTTTACTTTTATCTTTGTAGCCGCATAAATGCAAAATCCCATGAATCACGACGCGATGAAATTCGTCATCAAATGTTACTTTAAATTTATCGGCGTTTTCTAAAACTCTTTCAATGCTAATAAAAATATCGCTATTGATTGTTTTACCTTCCGTATAATCAAACGTAATAATATCAGTAAGAGTGTTGTGATTTAAATGCTTGATATTAATTTCAAGTAATTCCTCATCTGTACAAAAAATGTAATTGATAGTTCCGAGTTTATGCTTTTCTTTTTCGGTAACTGTTTTAATCCATTGCTTTAATTTTGTTTTTTCTTTAAATTTAAAAGCAATGCTTTGGTTGTGGAAAGAAATCATTAATTCAAATTAAAGGTCAATAATACTTCTTGTCCATTATTATTAAATTCCACTTTATCAGCTAGGTTTTTCATTAAAAAAACACCTCTGCCGTTTGGCTTATCAATATTTATAGGATCTGTTGGGTCTGGTAAACTATTATAATCAAATCCTTTACCTTCATCTGCTACTGAAAATCGAATATTTTTTTCTCCTGATTCAAATCCAATCTTAATATGTTTTTCAGGATTACCTTGATTACCGTGATACATGGCGTTGTTTACTGCCTCTGTAACGGCAATTAAAATATTGCCATAATTATCTTCGTTTACATTAAACACATCGCATACATCTTCTACTAAACGTTCTACTAATCTTATATTATCAGATGTAGAAGTAATATCTAATTTTTCTCCCTTAGCTGGTATCATTATCATTTATTTACGCTATTAAAATATTCGTTAACTTTTTGCTTGTAGTAAGGTGTTAAACTTGGCGAAACCGTATTTAACAACTCCAGTTCTTTTTCTCTAAGTCTTTTATACTCTAAAAATTGCGAAGGGTTACTTAAAATTTCATTTTTTGCTTCATTACTCTTTCTTTTTTCGTCTTGTTCACGTTCCCGCTCAGCTTTTTCACTTTCTAAAAGTTTAGTAATGATATCTTGCTGACGTTTCATCGTTTCTTGGGTAATTTGACGGTTAACTATATCTTTTTCAGTTTGTTCCATCATTTCTGCAATGTTTCCGCCAGGGTTTGAACCACCTTCTTTTTTAATTTTATCCAACATTTGTTGCATTTGGCGTCTCAAGGCTTCTTGTTGCGCTGCCATTTTTGCTAATTGTTCACTCATTCCTTGACCTTGAACTCCAGGCATCATTCCATTTTGCCCGCCTTGCTGTCCCATTCCTCCTTGTCCGCCTGGCTTTTGTCCGCCTGGTTTTTGCCCTGGTTTATCTCCCGGTTTTTGTCCTCCTGGTTTATTACCTTGTTGTTCTAATGCTTTTTTTAACTCTTCTAATTGTTTATTAAGTTGTTGCTGCATTTGTTTCATATTTGCCATGCTAGGTTTGCCATCACCAGGTTTTGAACTTGGTTTTTGACCTTTTCCAGGTTTTTTACAATTACCGCTTCCTGGTTTCCCTTCTTTGGCTTGTTTTTGCGCTTGTTCTAAATTCTCGTTAAGTAATAATGCTAAATTATTAATGGAAGTCATAGAGTATTGCATACGCATTTGAGCGTTTGATTGCATTCGCTCTGCTAATTCGCTAACAGCCTTTCCCATATTCATATTGATAGCAGAAATCTCTCTATTAACATCTGCACTTATTTTCGGATTTCGTTTACTTAAAGCCAATAAACTATCTTCAATAATTTTTGAATCGTCTTGTAATTTTTTTTGTGTTTGAGTGATTTTTAAATATTGTGGATTATCAGAACGTAATTTTGATAATTGGTTCATTAAGTCTTCTTGAGCAAAAGATAGGTTTAAGAGGTTCTCTAAAATTTGACGAAGCGTTTGCATGTCTTCTTCTTGTTCTTCTTTCTCCATCTTGTCCATGGCTTTCTGCATTTGCTCTTTCATCTCCTGCATTTTATCAGAAGTTTCTTTTTGAGATTTAGAGGCATTTTTTTTATTGTTCTGATTTAATTGCTCAGAACTTTTTTCCATCTCTTTACTAATTTCGTTTTGCTTTTCTTCCGTTTTCGGTAAATCGTTAGGTTGTTCAAGAGCTGCATTTTTTTCTTGCATCTCTTTTAAATCTTTTTTTAAATCTTCAAACTGTTTGTTTAAGTCGTCTTGTTTTTTTTCTAGATCTTTATTAGATTCTTCTTTTTTATCCTTTGAATCAGTTTTGTCTTTGTTATCCTTATTATCAGATTTATTGTTATCCTTTTTATCTTGATTGTCTTTATTGATGTCAGTTTCTTTTTTCAAGACATCTTGTTTATCTTTTAATTCATCTAATTTGTCAATAGCTTGTTGTAGTTTTTGTTCTACTTCCATTTGTTTAAAAGCCTCCAGAGTTCTATCTAACTCCTTCTCCATATCTTTATTAGAGAGTTTTAATTCTTCCAGTTTTTGCTGCACTTGATTTTTATCTAACTTCTCCATCAACTTATTTAAGTCGTCAAATAGTTTTTTCATTTCAGGAGTCATGATGTTTTCAAACAATTGTTCTAATTGTTTTTGTTTTTCTAGTAAAGCCTCATCAAGCTGCTGGTTTTCTTGTTGCTGCTGGTTATTAAGTTGATTTTCTTGTTTCGTTTCTTCTATTTTGTTTTTTAATTCATTTTGTTTTTTGAGAATGTCTTCTAATTTTTTCTTTTCCTCATAACCCATTTGTTTTTTCTCAGTGAGTTTTTTGCTGAGGTCATTGATGTCTTTTTGTAAATCTTTAGCTTTTTTAATGCCATCATCTAAATCTTTTTTAATCTCCGAATTGTTTTTGTCAGTTGCTTGATTTAACTCATCAATAGTTGGTGCTTTAAACAACATGGTTTGTGTTTTAGCAGATTTAGAACCTGTAACGCCATCATTATCCCACACTTCAAAATAGTATTCAATTTTATCTCCTGGTAATACATCAAAACGAGACGCATCTAAAAAATAATAATAGGGCTGTGTAATTTGTATTTTATTTACGCCCATTATTTGTTCTCCATTTTTCACAATGGCTCTACCTGTCGAATCTTGACTATAATGAACGTATTTAAACGCTAAACGAGTAAAACCGTAATCATCTTTTATGGTACCTGAGAAATAAATATTTTTAGGATTTAAAGAATCTGTTTTTTCGCTCACGTCAATTAATGGAACTTGATCGGGCACAACATTAATAGTATAGTTTACAGAATCAGGATTTTGTTTTAAGAAATGATTCATGGTTTTGATGCTATAGCTTGTGCTTTGCATCATGCGTTTTGAAAAAGTAAACTCATCTTCAGATGAACGATAAATATCGACTAAAGTATCAGCAAAGTTTAAAAAGATATTGTCCGTATTTTTAGTATGAAATACCCATTGCATTTTGGTTCCCTGTGGTAATTGCATATCACCAACATTGGAAACGGTTTCATTTTTTTTGTTGAGGTATGCAGGATATGTTAATTGAATATCAAACTTCATTAACATTGGTTTTGGCAATACGCTTAATTCATATGATTTAGAATTAAAGCCTGCTGCATTGAATACAAAATCTAAATTTTTTTGAACGTTTTTAAATGTGTAGGTATAATTTACATTATCTACTTTTTCCATTTTGTGATCAACGCCATCTACAGTAATAAAAACTTCGTTAGGAATTTCGTTACCATTTAATTTTAATTCTAAAACATAATCTTGTTGCTGAATAGCTTCAAGAGATGTATTATTAATAGCAAATTGAAAAGGTGCTGCTTTTTCAAAATAAGTTTGATGAAATACAATACGCTCTGTGCCATCTTTAATAATGCTCGGTTTAATTACTAAAACCAATAACATTAAAGCAATGGGAGGTAAGGCAAATTTTAAATATTTTTTATTCTCACTTATATCAATGGCTGAGGTAAACGGAATAGGCTTTAACTCTTCCATTTTTTGATTGATGCTAGCCGTTAATAAATCAGATGATAAAATCGAACCTGAATTACGTTGTAATTGTAAGGTGTTTAATAATTTATCATTGATGTTGTTGAAATGTGTGCCAACAATATTAGCCGCTTCGTCATAAGAAATAACTTCGCCAAGTTTGTTTAATTTTAAAACAGGAATAGCAATGTATTTAAATAATATGAAACCACTAGTTGCTAAAAACGAATAAAATAAAATAGTACGAGCGGTTGTACCGAACTCCGCAAAATATTCTGCTACTACTAAAAACAAAAAAGCAGCCACTAATAATCCGCTGGTATACAATAAACCTTTAATGAGTTGGTTTTTGTAATACTTGCGAATAAACTCATCGAGTTTATAAATTAATATATTTTGCTCTGAAGCCAATTTATTGGTATTTACACAAATTTAGCGAAAACAAGGGAGGATTAAAATAAAATTTCTGTTAAATAAAAAAGCGACTTAATTTTTTGTTAAGTCGCTTTATATAAGTGTTATAAAGAAAAATTATCCAGCAACTTTAGCTGCTTTTTTCTCTTTTAAAATTTCTAAAACTTCGTTATGAATTTGTTCAACCGAAAAACCACATTCTTGATATAATTCATTTGGCTCTCCGTGCTCAATAAATTTATCAGGAATACCTAATCGTTTTACTTGAGCGCTGTAATTATTTTCGGCCATGAATTCTAAAATAGCACTACCAACACCGCCTACAATGGTTCCATCTTCGATAGTGATTATTTTTTTGTAGCGAGCAAACACTTCATGTAACATGGCTTCATCTAAGGGTTTAGCGAAACGTAAATCGTAGTGAGCAGGAGTAATGCCTTCTGCTTCTAATTTTTCAATGGCTTTAGCAGCAAAATTTCCAGGATGTCCTAACGATAAAATCGCTACATCTTTTCCGTCTTTTAACTTACGACCTTTACCAATTTCTAATTTTTTGAAAGATGTTTTCCAATTCACCATCACACCATTACCTCTTGGGTAACGGATACTAAATGCACCTTTTACTTCGTCTAATTGAGCAGTGTACATTAAATTACGCAATTCTTCTTCATTCATTGGCGCACTCACAATCATATTGGGAATGCAACGGAAATAAGCAATATCAAAAGCACCGTGGTGTGTTGGGCCATCAGCACCAGCAATTCCACCTCTATCTAAACACAATACTACTTTTAAATTTTGCAAAGCCACATCATGCACCACTTGGTCATACGCACGCTGCATAAACGAAGAGTAAATGTTGCAATATGGAATCATGCCTTGAGTTGCTAAACCAGCACTAAACGTAACAGCATGCTGTTCAGCAATGCCTACGTCAAATGCGCGATCGGGCATAGCTTTCATCATAATATTTAAGGAACAACCACTTGGCATAGCCGGAGTGATACCCATTATTTTTTTGTTTTGTTCTGCTAATTCTACAATCGTATGTCCAAATACATCTTGGTATTTTGGAGGCTGAGGTTCTTTAGGAACTACTTTTATAATTTCTCCAGTTTCTTTATTAAACAAACCTGGCGAGTGCCAAACTGTTTCGTTTCCTTCTTCCGAGAATTTATAACCTTTTCCTTTTTTAGTTAAAACGTGTAATATTTTTGGGCCAGGAATATCTTTTAAATCGGCCATGATTTTCGTTAAACGAACTACATCGTGTCCGTCAATCGGACCAAAATAACGGAACTTCAAGGATTCAAATAAATTACTTTGTTTTAGTAATGAGGTTTTAACAGCATTTTCTAATTTACTAGCAATTTCCTGAGCATTAGGTCCAAATTTGCTAATCTTACCCAATAATTCCCAAACTTTATCTTTTGTTTTGTTGTAAGTATGTGAAGTAGTAATATCAGTTAAATAATCTCTTAAAGCACCAACGTTAGGGTCAATGCTCATGCAGTTATCATTTAAAACCACTAATAAATTACTATTAGAAATGCCTGCATGGTTTAATGCTTCAAAAGCCTGACCAGCAGTCATAGAACCATCTCCAATAACAGCAATATGTTGTTTATCTTTTAGTCCTAAGTACTGACTAGCAACAGCCATACCTAAAGCACCACCAATAGAAGTGGAAGAGTGACCAACACCAAACGTGTCAAATTCACTTTCTGAACGTTTTGGGAAGCCACTAATGCCTTTGTAAACGCGGTTTGTGTGAAATATATCACGACGGCCAGTAATAATTTTATGTCCGTATGCTTGGTGACCTACGTCCCAAACTAATTGATCGTAAGGTGTATTAAATACATAATGTAAAGCTGTGGTAAGTTCAACAACGCCTAAAGAAGCGCCAAAGTGGCCGCCTTTAACAGATACGATGTCGATGATGAATTGGCGTAATTCCGTACAGAATTGTTCTAATTCTTCTTCTTTTAACTTTTTTAAATCGGCAGGGGAATTAACCTTTGCCAATAATTCACCAGGAATAACTCCTGAACCTTTAACAATTTCCATTACAACAAAGATAAACTATTTTATTAATTGCAAAAACGTGATTTTTAACCTGTTATTACCTGCTTAATGGTTAACAAACGTTAAACAAAATAGTTTAAAATGAAATTTCTGGTGTATTCTGCTAACTTGGTCAAATGGACTTTTCAAATCATAATTTTTCTCAAATAATAAGCTTTGTTAACCAAATAAGACTTATTTCGGATAGCGATGATGAACAGTTTAATCAATTGTTAAAAGAATTTATTGTTAAAAAATCAATTGACGAAGATTTTAAAAAAGAATTAACAGATTTCTGTTATTTGACCTTAGACAATGCTTTTTTTGTAAATGTGTTTTCGGAATATGGCATAAATTCTAATCGAGGGCTTTTTCCAGAAATTGCAAGACGATTAAAACACAAAATTTTACCAGCTAATGTGCCAGAAAATGAACTCAGTCATTTCATCAACTTTATTTTTAATAAAACCGACGATTATGAGTGGATTGAGAAAATAAATTATTCGAGTTGGGAAGCTATGACTAATTTGATAGATGCTGGCCAACTTATTACACACTCTCAAAAGTTAGAGCATCAAATTCATAATGCCATTATTATTTTATGCCATCGCTTGGCAAGTATTGGAATTGACCCATATTTAGTTAGTAAATTACCTGAAATAGACGATAGCAACTCACCTTTTTTTGAATTAAATCATCAAGTTTCTTTATTTGTAAAAAAACATTTAGAAAATATAACGCTTGATATTGACCATGAAGAATTAGAATCTATATGGCAAAGTATTAATAGGGCAGAAAGTATATTTAGTTCTATTCAAGAAAAGAAAGATGAGATAGGAACGAGTTTACATTCAACGTATTTGTTACAACGAGCGCATCAACATATTTGTAGAATTAGATTATTGTTGAATTTATTTGTGACGAAGCAAAAGAGTAATAAAGTACTAACGATCGCTCAGTTAGTGACAGAGCTTGTAAAGGCAGAGCAAACTAAAAATAGGGTTCGGAAATTTATTAAGGAAACAACCAATTTATTAGCGCATCGTATTGTGAGTCATACTTCCGAAAAAGGAGAGCATTATATTGGATTTTCAAAAAAAGAAAATGTGAAACTTTTTAAATCTGCCATGGGTGGCGGTTTGGTAGTAGTGCTGTTAGTTTATATTAAACATTTTATTCATCACTTACACGCGCCGTTATTTATTGAAGGTTTTTTATTTGGTTTAAATTATGCAGTTGGTTTTGTGTTTATGTATTTAACTCATTTAACTTTAGCTACCAAGCAACCTGCTATGACAGCGGCTTTTATTGCAGACAGTATTGATCATGGAACTAACTCGGGAAGTAAACCTTGGACAATGTTTAAACAAGTGATAAGAAGTCAGTTTGTATCTTTAATAGGGAATTTAGTAATTGTATTGCCTTTATGTTTTTTATCAGCTTGGTTTGTTAATTATTACTTTCATCATTCGGTTTTTAATTTTACAGAATCCAAAGCGCAGATGTATTCTAATCATCCTATTTATAGCGCGTCTTTAATTTATGCTACTATTACTGGTGTGTTTTTATCTTTATCAGGAATAGTGATTGGTTATTTTGATAATAAAGTTGTTTATTCTGAAATAGCACAACGCATTATAAAACATCCAAAATTAATTCGCAAGTATAGCTTAGAAAAAAGACAAAAGTTCGCGGCTTTTGTAGAAAAGAATTTGGGCGGTATAGTAGGAAATGTATTTTTAGGATTTTGTTTAGGAATGGCGGGCAATATTGGAAAATTTATTGGGATTCCTTTTGATATTAGACATGTGACTATTTCTTCTGGTAATTTTGCTATTGCTTTAGGAAGCGATCACTCTTATAAATTAGATTTAATTATTACGGTGTTTTTGGGTGTTATTTATATTGGCTTAATAAACATTGCCTCCAGTTTTTTGATTTCCTTTATTGTTGCTTGTCGTTCACGAAGTTTATCATGGAAGCAGTCTTTAAAAGTGCTGGTTGGCATGTCTAAATAAATACAATTTCTTTTTCTTGCTTACTTGTAATCAATCCTACTTTAGCAAAATACTGATGATTCAAATTTAGTAATTCATCCATTTCTTTTTCGTGCGATGGGTCAACGCTAAATAGTAAACCGCCAGATGTTTGAGGGTCACAATAAAAAATAAAATCTAAATCTGTCATACCTGCAATATGTTTTGATTGAGCATTATAATTGCGAGTTGTATTATCAGGAAATACAAATTGTTTAGCGTATTCTTTGGCTACTTCCATAATAGGAAGAGATTCTTTTTTGATATTGGCTGATAAATTGGTGTCAGCTAGCATTTCTAATAAATGTCCCGCAAAACCAAATCCAGTTACATCTGTAATCGCATTCACATATGACAAAGCTCCTAACTTTTCACCAATTAAATTTAAAGTCGTTGTTTGTTCTAATAGTAATTTATAATGAGTTTCATTTAATAAACCTCTTTTTAAAGCCGTACTTAAAACGCCAATACCTAAGGGTTTTGTAATGTATAGAATATCATTTTCTTTAACGGAGTTATTTTTTTTAATGTGTTCTTTTTTAACTAAGCCAGTTACAGCTAAGCCAAACAAAGGTTCCTGTGTATCTACACTATGACCGCCAGCTAAAGGAATTCCCGCTTTCGTGCAAATTTCTTGCGCGCCTTTTATCACTTGTTGCGCAACATCTGCAGGTATTTTATCTACGGGCCATCCTAAAATGGCTACTGCCATTAAGGGTTTTCCTCCCATAGCATACACATCACTAATAGCATTGCAAGCAGATATTTTACCGAAATCAAAAGCGTTATCTACAATGGGAGTAAAAAAATCTGTGGTACTTATAATACAATTTCCATCTTCTAATTCGTATACAGCGGCATCGTCTTTAGTTTCATTTCCAACTAATAAGTTTTTAAAAACAACATCTTGTTTACAACCACTTAATATTTCTTCTAATACGGCTGGAGCAATTTTACATCCGCAACCTGATGCCTTGCTAAATTGTGTAAGTTTTACTGACATTTTATTTTAAAGTATCGATGACTTTTTTTACGCTTAATGCATTTATTTCAGCATCAATTGTATCAGAGTTTAGATTTATAATATGTTGTTTTTTGTTTTTGTAATTATATTCATATGCTCTATCATAATATAATAATGATAAACGAGCGACATCGGATAAATTTTTATCATCCAAATATTGTAAACATAATTTTGTATTTAAAGTTCCCAATTGTTGTGCTATTTTTCCTACACAGGCTTTTAATGCATCGATATCAACAGTAGTATAATCTTCTACTAATTTTTGAACTCGTAATTCAAAAGGAATTTCAATTTTTATAATAGAAGCTTGTTTCATCTGTTGCCACAAACCTTGAGGTAATTTATTGAATCCAATAGTTTGAGATTCATCTTCTAAGATTACTGGTTTAGAACTATCAAGTTCAGATAATTGATGAAATAATTGATGTTCAAAAACCTGTTGAGGATTTTGTTTTTGTTCATTGATGGCACCAAAAGCAGAGCCCTTATGATGAGCGATACCTTCTAAATCAACTATTTGTAAGTTTTGCTCATTCAATTTTTTTAAGATGTCAGTTTTTCCGCTTCCAGTTTTTCCACCTAATAAAATTATGTTTCGTTCTTGATCAAAATAATCTAATACATAATTACGAAAAGCCTTGTAGCCACCTTTCATTATCACAGCATCTAATCCTGAAGTGTTCATGAGCCAAGCAAAACTATTACTTCGCATCCCGCCTCTAAAACAGTACACAAATACTTTATTGTTTTTAGATAATGTTTTTACTTCATTAACAAAGCTTGTCATTTTTGGCGAAACAATCTCCAAACCTCTGTTTACAGCAGTGTCTTTTCCTTGTTGTTTATATAAGGTTCCAATTTCGGCTCGTTCACTGTCTTCAAATAATGGAATATTGATGGCATTTGGGACATGCCCTTTAAAAAACTCAATAGGAGCTCTCACATCAATGATTAATTCATGTTTACTTTTATTTAAAAAGTCAGCAACTTCTAGAGGATTTGCAGTCATTAACGCGAAACTACATATTTTAAATATAGTATAGGCTGATTGTATTAAAATGTTGTTTTTAAATTTTGTAGATTTTATGAATTCTAAACTTATTAGTGACGTATTGTTAAAATCTTGTGGGATATTTCGACAAATAATAGAATATGCGTTGAATTTTATCAATTTTTTTGTATAATATTGTATAAATGAAACTAACAAAACTTTTTGCCCTTGTATTTTTGCTTTTAGCTATAGGAGTTACCACTCCTATGATGTCTCAAGTGAGAGGTGGCAGAAAGAAAGAACACCGTAATCAACGCGGTGGTGGCGGTAAGTTGTTTGGCGGAAAAAGCAAAGGAAATGCTAATGCTTTTGCTAAAGGAGGAGGTCACAAAAAAGGTTTTATCGCTCGTATTTTTAAAGGAAAAAAGAGCAATGGTCCTTGGGTTTATAGAAAAACAAATCCAGGTGTTAAACAAAAGAAAGAGCAACCAAAGTTATTTTCTCGTAATCGTACCAAAGGAAAACGATTTACTGATGGAGTTATTGCTCAACAAAATAAGAAACGCTCTTCTACTCGCGTGAGAGGAAATTCAAGTTTCAGTAAACGAAAACACTAAAATAGTTTTTAAAACTTTTTAATCAATCCCATCTATTAAGGCGGGATTTTTTATTTTTACACTTTATTCAAACTTATGAACGTATTAATTTTAGGATCAGGTGGCAGAGAACATGCTTTTGCATGGAAATTAGCTCAAAGCAAACAATTAGAAAACTTATATATTGCTCCAGGTAATGCAGGAACTGCGCAATGTGGCACTAACGTTAATATATCAGCAACAGATTTTGATGCTATTAAAAATTTAGTTTGGGAAAAGAGTATTGATATGGTGTTGGTTGGTCCTGAAGATCCTTTAGTAAAAGGAGTGCATGATTATTTTTTAGCGGATGAAGTACTAAAAGAAATCCCTGTAATTGGCCCTAAAAAAGATGGAGCTCAATTAGAAGGTAGTAAAGATTTTAGTAAGCAATTTATGTTTAAACATGGCGTGCCAACTGCTAAATATAAAAGCTTTACAAAAGATAATATTTCAGAAGGTGCAGCTTTTATTGATAGTTTAATGCCACCTTATGTTTTAAAAGCAGATGGTTTAGCGGCAGGAAAAGGCGTATTGATTATTGACGATGCAGCTGAAGCTAAAGCGGAGTTACAAAACATGATTTTGAATGCTAAGTTTGGTAATGCAGGTAACACAGTTGTGATTGAAGAGTTTTTAAAAGGAATTGAATTATCGGTATTTGTATTGACGGATGGTAAATCTTATAAAATATTACCAGCTGCTAAAGATTACAAACGTATTGGAGTAGGTGATACTGGTTTAAATACAGGTGGAATGGGAGCGGTGAGCCCTGTGCCATTTGCTGATGACGCTTTTATAAAAAAGGTAGAAGAAAAAATCGTGAAACCAACCATTAATGGTTTAGTAAAAGACGGCATTGATTACCGTGGATTTATTTTTATTGGTTTAATGAATTGTGATGGCGAGCCAAGTGTGATTGAATACAATTGCCGCATGGGAGATCCAGAAACAGAAGTAGTTATTCCTCGTATTGAATCGGATTTATTAGATTTATTACAAGGTGTTGCGACACAAACGTTGCACGAAAAACAATTTAGTGTAACCACAGATATTGCTACAACGGTTGTATTAGTGAGCGGAGGATACCCCGAAGATTACGAAAAAAATAAAGTAGTTATAGGATTAAATGCTGTTACGAATAGCCAAGTATTTCATTCTGGAACTGCTTTTAAAAACGAAGCCGTAGTAACAAATGGAGGACGTGTATTTGCCATTACTTCTTTTGGTAAAACGATTGAAGAAGCCGTTGCTAAAAGTTTTACAGCTGCAGAAACGGTTAATTACGAAGGTAAATATTATCGAAGCGATATTGGAAAAGATTTAATGAATTGGAAAGGTTAATTATTTTTTATCTTTCTCCTCAGCCTTCTTTTTCTTCTTAAAATAGCCTCTTAGTAAAACATTATTACTAGCTGCATTCATATTTTGTTTAAAGCCCCCTGCACCTTGTTTAATATTTATGAGTGCTTGATCAACTTCTTTAGACATAGCCGTATCCATTAATAATTTGCCAATAGTTCCTTTTCCTTCGCGTATGTTAGTCATAACTATTGCTAAGTCACTAGTAATAGTTGCCGCATTATCGCCTGTTACTTTTAGTTTTATTAAAATGTCATCCATGGTTACAGGTTGTTCTGTAGCAATCACATCGTTATCGGCTAAGGTTTTTTGTCCGTTAGTACCAGGAGTAATGATTACAATTTTATTTCCCATTAAGCCATCCGAGCCAATAATGGCTTTAGCATTTTTTTTCATAAACTTTCTAGTATCATCATCAATCAACATGTCTACTTTTACTGTAGTATCCGTTAGTTGCTCAATATTGTCAACAATACCTACGTTAATTCCCGAAAACCGAACATTGTTCCCGATTTGCAATCCACTAATGTTTTTAAATATGCCACTTACTTGGAATGTATTACTAAATAATTGTTGCCTTTCCCCTATTAAGTAAATACATCCAATTAACAATGCAAAACCTATTGAAACAAATATTCCTAATCTTATTTTATTACCCGATGCTTTTTTCATGACTTGGTTTTATATTAAAAAATGAACGTACAAAATCATCTTTTGATTGTGATAATTCTTCAAATGTTCCTTCAGCTATTGAAGTTCCATCTTTAATCATAATAATTCTATTAGCGGCTATTCGCGCACATTCTATATCATGTGTAATAATAATAGAAGCTGTATTATATTTTTTTTGAATGTCTAAAATAAGTTGACTAATTTCTTGTGATGTAATAGGATCAAGGCCGGTTGTGGGCTCGTCATACAAAATAATTTCTGGTTTTAAAATTAAGGTGCGAGCTAAGCCAACACGTTTTCTCATTCCTCCCGAAAGCTCCGAAGGCATTTTATCAATAGCTTCTGCAAGTCCTACATTGGTTAAGGCTTCTAAAACCAATTCATCAATTTCTTGTTGAGGTTTTGATTTTAAATCTCGTAACGGAAATTCTAAATTTTCCCTTACCGTCATCGAATCATATAAGGCAGCACTTTGAAACAAAAATCCAATTTTTTTCCTTAGCACATTTAATTCATCATAGTTTAATTTAGATACATCTGAATCTAATAGCACTACTTCACCATCATCTGGCTCTATTAACCCAACCAAACATTTAATTAATACTGATTTACCACTGCCTGATTTACCAAACACGGCAAGGTTTTCGCCTTGTTTAATTTTAAAGCTAATGTCTTTTAAAATGTCATTATCACCAAACGACTTTTTTAAATGTGATATGTCTGCAACAATGATTTCTTCCATTATTTTATGCTTAAATAAATAAACTGGTTATTTGAACCGCAATCATATCTAAAATAAAAATCATTAATGATGCGTAAACAACAGAAGTATTAGCCGCTATGGCCACTCCTTCTGTTCCTTTGCTAGAGTTATAACCTTTATAACAACCTAATAATGCGACTACAAATCCAAAAAAGAATGTTTTAATGACTGCAGGAAAAATATCTGTGAAAACGAGTTTATCAAATATCTTTACAATAAATAAATTAAAATTAACATCGCCTTGTAAATTCACTCCAATATATGCGCCATATAAAGAAATCACATCGCTAATAATAACGAGTATGGGTAACATGAAAGTGGCGGATAAAATTCGTGTAACTACTAAATACTTGAATGGATTGATTCCTGAAACCTCCATCGCATCAATTTGCTCTGTTACTTTCATGGAAGCTAATTCTGCACCAATACCCGAACCTACTTTTCCTGCAAATATTAAAGCGGTAACTACTGGCCCAATTTCTCGAATAATAGATACAGCTACCATAGCCGGTAACCACGACTCTGCCCCAAACTGAGCTAAGGTTGGCCGAGATTGTATCGTTAACACAAGTCCCATAATAAAGCCAGTAATGGCAATTAATGGTAATGATTTATAGCCTATTAAATAAGATTGCTTTAAAAACTCATTAAACTCATATGGTGGTTTTATTAGCTCTCTGAAAAATCTGATAGTAAAAAGAGTTAATAGAGTCACCTCTTCAAAAAAATCTTTTAATGATTTACCAAATGAATTTTCGGAAGAAGGATTTGTTTTTTTTGAATCCATTTTATAAATATCTCTTTATAAATGTGTTTTTAGAATAGATAATTAATCGAAAAACAATAATGCAAATATTAGTTTAGTTTTGCTCATAGACATTACACAATCTTTTTAATAAGTTATACTATTCACATATACTTTTACACTTTTATTAATGTGTCAGCAGTGTTTTCAACAGACTAGATTTATTTTCTAATAGGTAAACAGAATTATATAATAACAATGATTGAATCTTTTCAGATTATAAAGAAAATATTCTTAGTTAAGCCGTTTATTTTTATCGCGTACTTTTTTAAATTTATTGCGTGGCGGTTCATTGTTTAGCTCGTTTATTCTTTCATAGGCTTTTTCTAATGATTTTGGAATTTCGCCTTTATAGTCTATTTTAAAATATGAAAAGCCATTAAAGGGAGTATTATTTTTGATGGGATTAATTTTTACTCTTTTACTTATTTCTTCGTCTTTAAAAAAAGATTTAAATACTGTTTTTCGAGAAGCATTGAGTTCGTTTAATTTTTTATTGATGAAATCATTTCCTAATAAATTTAAACATTTGTCTTGTACTGTAAACATTAGTTTTTTATCTAGTTTAGAATTTAAGTACTTTACAAAAAGTGAATCCTTGTTCGACATTTTATCTATGGTTATCGTATCATCTTCGCAAAGCGATTTAGCTGTGCGGTTTTGGCTTGCTAAATAATACTGTTTTTTAGCTTCAAAAAATAGTAGATATTCTTTTTCCTTTTCAGAGTAAGGCATTGGATCGATTGATATTGATAATTTGGGATCTTCTTTTAGTAAATCAGCCATGTTTTCTAAAAAGTGTTCTTGACTAGATGATAGTAGACTTTTTCGCATGTCCCATTTCAAAAACATTGATTTCTCTATTTCATATTCTGTATTTTTCACTTCTGTTCTATAAAACGTTGTGGCGGGTTTTACAAAAATGTTTTCTAAGGCATCAAAAATCACATCTCTGTAAATAAAGTTTGGTTTGTTTAAGTTGCCTGTAATTGGTATTTCGTAATCAATGATGTTTCCTCTTTCTCGCACAAAAAACATAATTAACCTCAATGGAATCCATTGTATATTTTTGTTTTTAATTCGCTTGTTCACTCTTGGGTCAATCACTAGTAAGTGATTATTGCTGTTGATTATTCCGTTTTTAACGTGCCAATTCCCTTTTAATTCAATAGATCCTCTGTCTAATGGAAAAGACGTGTATTTAATTAAGTAAGGATTAAATAAACTAATGGGTAATTTGGTAAAGTTGTAATTCAAATCAAAATCAGAACTATCCTTTGGATTGATACTTAAATTAACGACGGCATTGCCAAAAGGCTTTAAGCCCGAATTAAAAAGTAGTTTTACTCTGTTGTTATTTTTATCAATAGAATCAGCTATAATATCAATAGGTGAGGCGCTAATAGAAAACTTTTCGTTTAAGGTATAATCATTGTAAGTAAAATCACCTTTGTAAATAGCTAAACGATTGACTTTATAATCACTCTTAAAAAAGTTTTTTGCTAAGGCTTTGATATAGTCGCCAATTTCTAAAATTAAGTTAAACTCTTGTTCGTTATTTAAAGCACCCGCTACTACCGTGCCTTTCTTTCCAAACATCATTTGTACATTATCTAAATAATCATACCTCTCAAATTTAAAATAAGGACGACTGAGTGCAACAGAATCAAGTAAGTATGTTTTATTTTTTGGATTTAAATCCTTTACTTGTAAAACAAATTTCTCAAATGATGCAAAATCTTTGGTTGCTGTTTCTCCGAAATGAAAATCACGGAGAGTAACCATTCCTTTAGCGTTAATATTTTGAGCATCTTTAAAATTTCCAATAGTTTTAATATTTGCATCTAGTATGGCCTCAAAACTCCCATAGTTCGACATTTTTTTGAAGTATTGTTCTAAAAATTTGAGCTGTAATTTATTAATGATAGCATCTAATTTGTAGTTTAAATTTTTTAAATTAATGGTAATATTTCCATCAATGCCGCCAGGCCCGTTGCCTGATAATAGAGATACTTTGGCATTTAATGTATCCATATCCCATTTTAACCCTTTGCTTTCTATATTTACTTTTATCACCGATAAGTTAATAGGGAATGTGTTTTCGCGATAATAAATAATACCATCGTTTATTGTCATATTAAGCATATTAAAATGAAGAGGCGTTTTTTTAAATAAGGTTTTCTTAGGTTTGAATTTTTGAATTAAATCATCAAAATTTAAATCTTTATTGGTTTGGCTAATAACGATGATAGGTTGATTGAGTGTAATGTGACTTATTTCGTATGTTTTAGCAAATAGCTTAAATAGATTAAATCGAGCACTCAATCCCTTTGAAGATATAAAAATACTGTCGCTATTAAGTTCGTTTATTTTTACGTTTTTCATGTAAACATATCCCGTAAAAGGATTGACATAAGCATAATCCATAGTGATTTCTCTTCCAGTATATTTTACATCATATTTCTCTACAAGGTATTTAGCTATAGGAGAAATAAAAACAATGACTAGAGTAACAGAAATTGCAATTATTAAAACGACAGTTAGTATTGTTTTTTTGACCTTGGTGTTAATTAGATTCATTTATTATTTTTTTGATGATTTACACAGTTCTGTATGATTTTTTATTGTCTGCGTAATGGTTTGTATTATTTTACATATAAATCACTATTAATAAGTGTAGACCTATTAATTGCTAGTTGAAATAAAAGAATGGTTAATTTCAATGAATCAGAAATAGATTTGTTAATTGCTATTTTCTCGGTTGTTTGTTTAGAATTGTCAGTGCATTTTTTATGAATTTACTATCATGCAGTTTTGATAGTAATGCACTAATAATTTGGAATAGTTAAATCTACGTATTATAAACCAGTCATCGGTTTATTAAAAGGCAGTTTAAACCCAATACCAATAAATATGTAAGTAATAGTATTTATTATGTAACAAAGCCGTTTTAAAAGCCTTGCTTTTTCGTATGTGTCGACGAGTAGCTAGTTGGATGCCAACTAAAAAATTAAACAGATTGGTATTAAAAGAGATTTGATGAAATGAGACAAAATAAAACTACCTCGCATTAAACAACCAACCACTAGGGTCCATGGTTTTTTGTCCCTTCCAAATTTGAAGGTTCATACTTGTTTTACCGTCTTCATCTAAGATGGTTCCAATAGTTTGCTTGATACTAACTTTGTCGCCTTGTTTTACAAATACTTCTCCAATGTTACTATACACACTTAAATACTCGCCATGGCGAATAATAATAAGTTTACCGCCCGTTGGAGAAATAGCAATACTAGTTACTTCTCCTTCAAAAATAGAGCGAGCTTGAGTCCCTTTGTTTGCACAAATTTCAACACCATTATTATTCATCATAAATCCTTTAATAGCAGGGTGCTCATATTCGCCATAAGGCTGGCAAATAACGCCTTTTGTAACTGGCCAAGGTAATTTGCCTCTACTGCTCGAGAAATCAGCGCCCACAGCTTCTGCTTCTGCCGTTAATTCAGGAGAGGTTGCTTTAGCTTCAGGCGTTTTAGTTTTTGTTTCGTTTTTACTTTTGTTTGTTTTATTCTTTTCAGCTTTCTCTACTTTAGCAGCTTTAGCTGCAGCAATTTTAGCCGATTCTTCTAATTTACGTTTAATCTCTGCTTCAATTAAGCGTTTAATGGCAATTTGTAAATTTTCAGCGTCACGCTTTTTCTTTTCTAATTCTTCTTTTAATTCTTTTTCTTGTTGTTGTAATTCGCTTAATACAATTTCTTGTTGCTGTTTTTCGCCGTCTAATTGGGATTTTTCATCTTTCTCGTTTCCTAACAATACATTTTTTTCATGACGTTGCGCCTCTAATTCGTTTAATTTTTCGTTGAGTATTAATTGTGTGGCGACAATTTCGTTAGCTTGTTTTTTTCTGAAAGCAGAGTATTGTTGAAAGTATTTCATACGCATATATGCTTGGTTGAAATTACCCGATGAAAACAAAAACATAATTTTTGTATAAGAGTCTTGGTTGCGCTGAGCAAAATATATCATCTTTGCATATTCGCTTTTTAATTTATCTAGGCTTGCTTTTAATGAATTAACTTCGGCTACATTTTTTTTGATGTTAGCGTTAATTTGAGCTAATTCGCTATTAATAGTACTAATAAGTTCCTCGCGAACTTTAATTTTAGTATTGATAATAACGATATTATTTATTTGAGATTTCTTCTTATCCTTAGTTTTGCTAATCTGAGAGTTAAGTTGTTTGATGTCATCATTCAACTTGTTTTTTTTATTCTGTAATTCCTTTTGAGAAGGTTGTGATTTTGTTTGAGAAAAAACAGGATGAGAAACGCTAATAAAAAATAAGACAAGGCATATTAATATGCTATTGCTTTTCTTTTTTAATAGGAATTGGATCATAGTTCTTTGGTATATTCAGCGTTAGTTTTTGCGGCTGATTTATTTCTATGCGAACATAGTTAATTTTAAGTTCTATTTTCTTCTCTGCCCTTATCTCAATATTAACATTGTGTGGTGCAAAAACAGAGTCAGGAGTCAAAAAATTATCATATTTGGCATAAAAACTTCTATTTGTAGATACATCTTCAAAATTATTGTTGATGATTTTGAAGTTAGAAGGATTAAGCCTCATGGTTTGTAAAGAACGCTTTAATGAATCTTGTCCGCTGTTTATACGTCTTAATTTACGTTTTCGTTCGGTACTTAACAAATAATGGCAGTTTTCCCTATCAATAACAGGTTTCATTTTAGAGTCATCGTCGTCAAAATCGGCACTATTTCCAAATAAAGCAGCTTGTATCAAATCAAAATCTAAATCAGCATTTAATAGTTGATTGATATAATTAAAATCTCCTTTGAAATATTGCTTTTTGACATATACTACCATTTTAACAGAATCTCTGGTAATTAATAATTTTGCAATATCAATTAATCCAACGGCTTGTATAGAAATCCAAATAGCGCTATCTTTTTTACCCCTTACTCTTATATCCAAATTGTGATCTTCTCCATCAATTAAAGTTTGAACATCAGCTTTGGCATAAATCCAATCGTATGCTAATTCGCTTTCTTTAATATGTTTAGATAGAACCTTTGCTGTTTTAAACCCTAAGCGACATTTCCCCGTGGTATCTTCAGTCTGTAAAGGATTAGTGTCTGTTTGTTTGGTATGTTTTTTGGATTTACAAGACAGCATAAAAAACAACATAATGCATATGCTGATGAATGACAGAGATATTGATTGTTTTTTAATCATTTAATTTTTTATCTGCTATTTTTTTGTCCAAGTATTCCGAACCACCTCCAATAGCTTTTGCTTCTTTCCAGTTTGTTAACGCGTCTTCTTTTTTATCTAATTTATATAATACATCTCCGTAATGCTCTATAATAACAGCGCTTTTTGCGCCCATTTTAGCGGCTCTAGACAACCAAGTTTCTGCTTCTGTATATTTTCCTAACTGAAATAAAATCCAACCATAAGTGTCAATATACGATCTATTGTTAAGAGATAGTTCATTACTGCGTCTTGAAAATTTTTCCGCTTTTTCTAATTTTTCTTTTCGAAGTGACAAAAAATAAGCGTAGTTATTTAAAACAGATGCATCATCTGGATTTACTTTTAATGCATCATCAAATGCTTTATCTGATTTTGTATAATTTTTAACGGCATTATAAGCATTTCCTAAGTTGGAATAGTATTCGAGCAATAGTGGTTTATTGTCAAAAACAAACTCAATTCCATTTTCTAAAGACTCAATGCCTTTTTCGTATTTTTTTAATTGAATATTAGCAACTCCGTTAAAGAAATAGGAAATAGGATTATTTGGAAATAAGTCCATCGCTTCCGAACTATTTACTTCTAAAGAAGCATAGTCGTTTATTTCAGACTCAACATACATTAATTGACTCCAAGTGGAGAATTGGTTTTTATCAATTTTAGTGGCTTTTAAATATTCGTCTCGCGCTTCTTTTGTTTTTTTCTCTTTTAAAAGAAAGTCGGCATAAATGCTATGAACATCGGCAGAGGAAGAATGTAGTTTTATGGCAATTTCACAAAGTTCAAAAGCTTGTTGCTTATAGGTTTCGTTTACATCAGATAATTCATAGTATGATGCTAAAATTTTCACTTTGGTATCAACTTCTAAATCTGGATTTTCAAAAGCTATCTTAACTTCTTTGTAAAAGTTCTCTTTATCATTTTGGCTTTTATAATAATCAGCTAAAGCTAAATGAACCATAGGATTTTTTGGATCTATCTTTAAAATTTCCTTATAAGTATCCATGGCTTTATCATTTTGGTTAGTTTCCTGATAAAACTCTGCCAAGTAAGTGTAATATCTTGCCTCAGATTTATTTAACTGAATTAATTTTTGCAATTCAATTTCTACTTCATTGTTTTTCTTTAGCTGTTTTAGTAATTTAACTTTGTTAAGTGTAAAGGCTTCGTTTTGCCCGAATTTTTTCTCTAAATCATCATATATTTTGTATGATTTTTCGTAGTTGCCGCCATACATGTATTCAGCGGCTAAACCTTCATAAAATTCTGGACGGTTAGGGTAGTTTTTTACTAATCGAGCATAAATTTCGGCAGCTTGCAAATACTGACGTTTATTATGAAGACATTCAATATATAATAATTGGTACCATTCATTTTTAGGGTCGTCATTAGCGCACTCTTTCCCATATTTTAAAGCAGTATCATACAGGCCATTAAAGCGATAAATATTTCCCAATTCATATTTTACGGCCGCTGAGGTAGGATCAATTCTTAAGCATTCTTTAAATCTATTTTCGGCAATTTCGATATTGCCTTTCATTCTTTCTTTGCAGCCTTCAATAAAATTAAAAGTAAAATTTACTTGAGCTGCTTCAGGCAATCCATTTGTATTGGATTTTGACTCTTCTGTTTTGGAAGTTTGTTTATTTGTTTTACAAGACAAAGTAAACATTACCAATAATGGTAAAATCAAAAAATGACAAAATATGTAGGTTCTAAATTTCAATAATTGTCTTTCAGATTATAAAGAAAGAGTAGTGTAATCACTCATGCTTAAGTCTAAGGCTTTTCCTTTTACTTCAGCTCCTTCGCCAATCATACTGTTTGAAATAAATGTATTGCTAAGCTTTGTACTAGCTTGAATAATACTGTTATTAATAACTCCGTTATTAACTGAACTATTTGCGCCAATTGAAACGTGAGGACCAACAATTGAATTTTTGATAACGACATTGTCGCCAATAAAACAAGGTTCAATAATTACTGAGTTTTCTGTCACAATATTTTTTCCTTTTAACTCAGGACTTCCTTTAATGAATTCTAATACACGTTGGTTGGTATAAACAGTGGCATCTTTATTCCCGCAATCTAACCATTCAGTCACTTTCCCTGGAGTAAATGCAATGCCTTTTTGCTTCATGTTTTCTAAAGCATTAGTTAATTGAAATTCTCCTTTTTCGGTAATATTATTGTCTAATAAATACTGTAATTCTTTTTTCAAATTATCACCATCTTTAAAGTAGTAGATGCCGATAATAGCTAAATTACTGACGAACGTTTCTGGTTTCTCAACAAAGTCAGTAATAACTCCTGCCTCGTTAACTTTAACAACACCAAACTGGCGGGGGTCTTCAATTCCTTGAACCCAAATAACACCTTCTTGGTTAGTATCCATTACAAAATCTGCTTTAAACAATGTGTCGGCAAAAGCTATAACTGTTTTCCCAGTAATACTTTCTTTAGCGCACATAATAGCATGAGCCGTCCCTAAAGCTTTTTCTTGGTAACAGATAGTTCCTTTAGCCCCTTGTGATTGAGCAATCTTTATTAAGTTTTCTTCAACTTCTTTTCCAAAATCTGGACCTATAATAAAAGCGATTTCATCTACTTTTTCGCCACAAACTTTAGTGATATCTTCAACCAATCTTTGTACAATTGGTTTTCCAGCTATGTTAATTAATGGTTTAGGAACAGTAAGCGTGTGCGGACGCATACGTTTTCCTTTTCCAGCCATAGGTATAATAATCTTCATAATTTTTTAGTATAATCAGGTAATAAATGGAAACAAATATAATACTAAAAACTTGAGAAATTGCCAAGTTTTTAATGGATATACCTGTTAAATTACCACAAAGAATTAACTATAAAAAGTTGATTCTTTATAGAAAAATGTTTTTACAAACACCCTGTTCTTCCGCCATCAACAGGTAAATTAATGCCATTGATGTATGATGCGGCAGGGGACGCTAAAAAAGCTACAGCATTGGCTATTTCTGAAGCCTCCGCAAAACGACCCATTGGAATTTCGGAAATCATTTCGTTAGTGACTGCATCCAAGGCATGGCCTGTTTTAGTAGATTTATTTTCGATGATTGATTTTAAACGAACAGTTGAGGTTGCGCCTGGCAATACATTATTAACGGTGATATTAAATTTACCTAATTCACCAGCTAAAGTTTTTGCCCAATTTGCAACGGCTGCGCGTATCGTATTTGATACTCCTAAGTTTGCTAAAGGTTGCTTAACTGAAGTAGAAATGATATTAATGATGCGGCCGTATTTTGCATTTTTCATGCCTTCAATACAAGCTTGCGCTAAAATATGATTACAGATTAAGTGGTTATTAAATGCCGATAAAAACTCATCTGTTTTTGCTAGATGAGCTGGGCCTGCAGGAGGTCCGCCAGTATTGTTTACTAAAATATGAACAATAGGTTGACGTTGTAAATACGCCTCAACAATTTGTTTTAATTCTTCAGGTTTACTAAAATCAACACAAAGGTATGAGTGCAACTGACCAGCAGCAGTGCTTAATTCTGTTTTAGTAGCTTTTAAAGCTTCTTCGTTACGTGCAATTAATGTTACGCTAGCTCCTAAGTTTGCTAACTCTAAAGCAATGGCTTTTCCAATTCCTTGTGTGCTTCCGCAAACGATGGCTTGTTTATGTTTTAAATCTAAATTCATTTTATTTTCTTTTAGTTTGAAAAAAATCTTTTAATATCGTTGAACACTCTTGTTCTAAAATGCCTTTTACAACAGTGGTTTTTGGATGTAATACCGTTTGATTGATTTTACTATATCCTTTTTTATCGTCGTTAGCACCAAATACAATTTTAGTAATATGACTCCAATGTAAAGCCCCAGCGCACATTAAGCAGGGTTCTAGTGTCACATACAGCGTGCAATCATTTAGATATTTTCCTCCAATAGCATTAGCTGCTGATGTAATAGCTTGCATTTCGGCATGAGCAGTGACGTCATTTAATCGTTCAGTATAATTATGCGCTCTGGCTATAATTTTATTGTCGGCTACAATGATAGCGCCAACAGGAACTTCGTCTGCATCATAAGCTTTGTGAGCCTCTTTCAGCGCCTCGTTCATAAAATATTCGTCAGAGTATAATTCCATTTTATTTGTTTGTCAGTTCGAGCGTAGTCGAGAACTAATTAACGCATCTCGACTACGCTCGATGTGACAATTATTTTTGTTGAGTTAAAGCAGTATTTAATCTACTAATAGTTTCTTCTTTACCTATTAATGCCAACATATCAAATAATTGAGCTCCGCCAGCCACGCCGGTTGTTAATACACGAACTAATTGCATATCAATTTTTCCTAATTCAGGTTCAGTAGCAGCAAATAAATCATGAATACTAGTTGTTGTCCAATTATCTAAAGCAGTTAATTTTTCAGTTAATTTAGAATAAGTAGCTTTTGAATTCTCATTCCATTTTTTAGTCATTACTTTTTCATCGTAGCTTATTGGTGCTGAAAAAAAGTATGAACCTAAATCATAAAACTCATTTACAAAATGAGCTTTCTCTTTTACTAAACGGCAAAATTCAGTTACGAAGGCTTTATCTTTTTTAATTCCTTTTGCTTCTAACAATGGCATAACAGAATCTGCTAATTGCTCATCTGTTTGCATTCTTAAATATTGTTGGTTAAACCATTTTGTTTTTTCAGGATCAAATTTTGCCCCTGATTTATTAACGCGCTCAAAAGAGAAGTTGGCAATTAATTCTTCTTTGCTCATAATTTCACGGTTATCACCAGGATTCCAACCTAATAAAGCTAACATGTTGATAAAAGCATCTGGTGTAAAGCCAGATTCTTTGTAACCAACATAGCTTTCTCCTGTACGTTCATCATGCCAGTTAATTGGAAACATAGGCAATCCTGATTTATCACGTTTAGATAATTTTCCGTTACCGTCAGGTTTTAATATTAATGGTAAGTGAGCCAGCTGAGGCATATCAGCTTCTAAACCTAAATAACGATAAATCAAAATATGAGACGGCGCACTTGGCAACCACTCTTCGCCACGCACTGCATGAGTGATTTTCATTTCAATATCATCTACAATATGTGCTAAGTGATACGTTGGCATACCATCAGATTTTAATAATACTTTATCATCAACCTGACTTGAATTTACGGTTACCCAACCACGAATGATATCGTGAAAACGAATTTCTTCGTTGCGGGGCACTTTTAAACGTACTACATAGGGCGCGCCGCTATCCATTAATTTTTTCACTTCATCTTCAGGTAATGTTAATGCATTACGCATGTTTTGACGAGTAATAGCGTTATATTGAGGAGCAACTACTTTTGCCGCTTCTAAACGCTTGCGCATTTCATCCAATTCTTCAGAGGTATCAAACGCCACATAAGCATGTCCTGATGCGATTAATTGGTCAGAATACTTTTTGTAAATGCCTAACTCTTTTCTTTCGCTTTGACGATAAGGCGCATAAGGGCCATCACCAAAACCAACACCTTCATTTGGCTCAATGCCACACCATTTTAGGGCATTGATAATATATTCTTCAGCACCGTTTACATAACGTGTTTGGTCAGTATCTTCAATACGCAAAACAAAATCACCGCCATGTTTTTTGGCAAATAAATAACTAAATAAAGCGGTACGAACCCCGCCCATGTGTAACCCGCCAGTTGGACTTGGCGCAAAACGTAATCTTACTCTTTTTTCCATAGGCTGCAAAGATACTAAAAAACCCAAAACAGGAAGGCTTGTAATTGGTGTTTTTTTGCTAGCTTTAGTGTATGAGAGGCTTATTTTTAGTAATTATTTTTTTGTTTTTGAGCTTTAACATAAGTTCACAGAACAGATTAACGGACTCGCTGTATTCTATATTAAGAATTTCCAAAAACGATTCCAATAAAGTTAAGCTTTTAAATGAAATTGGCTGGGAGGTAAGTTATTTTAACTTGGATAGTGGGCTTAATTATGGTTTACAAGGATTAAAACTAGCTAATGAAATTAAATACTATAAAAGTAATTGTGATTTATGTAATACTATTGCCGCTATATATTCTGACCAAGGAAACTATAAGGAAACAGTAAATTATCTCCAAAAAGCTTTAGATTATTGTTTGCGATATCCTAATGTTTTTATGGAAGCTGAAATATATAACACATATGCAAATATGTATCAACGTAAAAATGAATTTAAAAAATCTATCGAGTACTATTACAAGTCTATCAATTGCTATAAACAGGCAAATATCGAAAAATCTGTTTATACCATGTATGGTAATTTGGCAGGAGTATTTCAAAAAGCGGATGTGCTAGATAGCGCCTTGTTTTATATTCAAAAATCAATTGAGTATCATCTTAAAAATAATAAGCAAAAAAAGCTGGCATATAATTATGTGAACGCCTCGGAAATTTATTATTATTTGGAGGATTACGTTAAAGCTGAAAAGTACGCCACTTTAGCCATTAATTTGGCAAGGTCTATTGAGGATAATTATTTATTAATACATGCTCTTATTCATAAGGGCCATGTTTTAAATTATTCGAAAAAATTTACTGAGAGTATTCCTGTTTTAAAAGAAGGCTTGGAAATTGCAAAACAAAGTGGGGAGATTGAAGTTATGAAAACCGGAAGTAAGTATTTAAGTGAGGCTTATGTTGGTGTAAATGATTATAAGTCGGCTTTGGAATTTCAAAACGATTTTCAGTACTATAAAGACAGCATGTTTAATTCTGATAATAATAAAATAATTAAAGAATTGGAAACAAAATATGAAGTTGAGAAAAAACAAAAAGAAATAAGCGAATTAAACGAAAAAAACAGAGTTCAACAATTGGCCTCTGAAAAAAACAGAGTACTGCTTTATGCTTCTATTGGAGGGGTAATTGCCTTGTTAATTATTGCATTTGTTTTACAAAATAGAAATGCTCTCAAACAAAAAGTAAATGCAAAACTTGAAATTGTAAATCGTGAAATTCATTTACAAAAAGAATTGGTAGAAGAGAAAAATAAAGAGATAACAGACAGTATTAATTATGCTAAACGTATACAGCAAAATATTTTAACTAGTGATAGTTATTTCAAAAAACACACTTCTGATTTTTTTATTTTATTTAAACCTAAAGACATTGTGAGTGGCGATTTTTACTGGGCATTAAATCACGATGATAAATTTATTTTAATGACGGCTGATTGTACAGGTCATGGAGTGCCTGGCGCCATGATGAGTATGATGGGAATCAATTTTTTGAATGAAATTGTAAACGAAAAGAAAATAACTAAGCCAGCCGAAATTTTAAATCAAATGAGAGGTGATATTATAAAAGCCCTCAATCCTGAAGGTAGTTTGGAGGAAACTAAAGATGGAATGGATTGTAGTTTGTGTAGTTTTGATTTTAATACAATGAAATTAACTTATGCAAATGCCAATAACAGTTTTTATATTATTCGTAACGGGGAATTATTAATTTCTAAAACCAATAAAATGCCAGTTGGTGCAGGCCATAATGCTAATATTTTATTCACTGAATTTGAAATAGATATCCGAAAAGATGATTTGGTTATAACCTTTACAGATGGATATGCAGATCAGTTTGGTGGACCAAAAGGTAAAAAGTTTAAGTATAAACAATTGGAAGAATTATTATTTTCTAGCTCTCACTTACCATTAAATTCAATTAAAGATAAGTTAAATGAAACAATTGAGTTGTGGAAAGGTAATTTAGAGCAAGTGGATGATATTTGTGTAATTGGTATTAAAGTATAAAAATATGACATTAAAAGATTTTAACCCATTTTTGTTTTACAGCGCTCAATTACAAGATTTATTGCTTAAGTCTTCTAAGAAAAAAAATCCAGCTTTATGGCTGTATAAAAATAATGTAAGAACAATATTATTTATGTTAGAAGCCCTAACAAGGCTTCATAACCATGCTTTTGATGAAAAATTATTTGGGAAATGGAATAAACGATTTAAAAAGCTCGAAGATTTATTTGGTGAAATAGATCAATACGCGGCTTTTGAAAATGAACTCAAGCTCAATAAAAAAATAGGAAAAGAAGTTGTAAAATATTTCACGATTAACACATCTAATTATCTCGAAAAATGCAATCGTCGTTTAGTAGAAAAGGAATGGTTTAATGATAAACTACATTCGTTTGATTGTAAATTAAGTGAATTTGATGTGGAGTACCATCAAGGCTATTTAGAAGACTTGAAACACTCTATGCATGATGAAATTGATACTGTTTTAATATTTGCTAAAAAATCTAATTATCATTTTACTAAAATTGAAGAAGAGGTTCATGAGTTGAGACGTAAATTGAGATGGTTAAGTATTTATGCTCAAGCGTTAAATGGTTTAGTTCAATTAAAAAAGTCTACTAAAAAAACGAAATTTATAATAAATTATTTTACAAAAGATATTTTAAAATCTCCCTATAATGTATTGCCATCTAGGCCAAAAAACTCGTCTATTATTGAATTAGATTACGATTCATTTTTTGCTTTAAGCTGGATAGTTAAAGAGCTTGGAACACTGAAAGATCAAGGGTTGAAAATTCAAAAATTAAGTGATGCTCTTTTTATTTCAGAAGATATTACGAAAGATCAAGCAATTGAAAAAGCAGTAAAACTATTAGGATTTGATTTAAAGACACAGGAAAATATTTTAAAACAATCTTCTAAAATGGTAGAGATATTTTTGGTAAAAGATAAAATTTTAGAAAAGTTAATTATCGAATAATTACCATTTTCCCAAAACCTTTTTTAAAGAAAGAGTCTGCTTCTGTTTGATTTTTTTCTACTGACTCATTATTATGTCGGGTAATAACCTTATATAAATACACACCATTTGCAAGCTTGTCTCCAAACTCATCTTTTCCATCCCAAGCGTATTCTGTTATATTTCTTCCAATATGTAAATTGCCTAATTCGTTTTTAGTTATTTCTCTTACAACTTTTCCAGTAATAGTCATAATTTGAATGGTAAATATATCAGGAATTTCATTTCCTGTTAAAGTAAATACAAATCGTGTTGACGTACTAAATGGGTTAGGGTAGTTTAATACTTCTGTTACAGTTTGTTTATTCACAATTTCAAACTGTATATTATAATCTACAGATCCAGAAACGTTTTTACTTCTGTCTGCCGCTTGAACTATTAGTTTATATTTACCATCTTCTGCAAATTCAGGCTTCCATTCTATCTTACATGAATTATTAGGTAATTGAGCAGGTGTAAATTGCAGCGCATTACTAAAGTATAATCGTTTTTCGGTAGATTGATTTGGGTATTTAATAAACACATTAAAATTTGAGGTGTCGTTTAATGCTAAATATTTATTTTCATCTTTTAATGTAACTAGGATGTGTGGTTTCGAAGAAACAATATCTCCATTTAATATATGAGTTCCATCAAATGTTACATCTAGTAAAGGATTGATATTGTCTTTATTAACGTTAAATCCAATACGAGCAATATTATTAAAGTGATATTGTTCTAACTGATACTTAGGGCTAGATTCAGGATTTACATCTATCCATAAGTAATTATATCCAGGATAATTATGACTATTAAATTTAATTGTATCAATTATTACTTGGCCAGAAATAAACGGACTTGCTTTTAATTTTTGTGGAATCGCATGTGTAATTCTATTGGCATCTTCTAGCCAATAAGTTACAACTAAACTATCATTAAATGGCTCTGTGCCTATGTTTTCAATTGGCAAGTGAACAATTAAATTATCACCTTCTTGAATAGCTTGTAAGCCCGTATTATTAGTAAATCCTTTTTTAGGATTAATGGCACATTCAGGAATTGGATCATAAATTACTTGCCATTTTTTTAATTGTGGTGTTATATGAAGTGCGTTGTCACTCATAAATGCAACTAACTTTATTTTTGGATAAATAGAAGCATCTATATAATTGAACAAATCTAAAACGTCAAAATTGTTTTTGTAAAATGTAGTTAAGGTGTCAATATTACCATTAATGTTTAATCCTACAACTTTTAGAGCTAAGCTATCATTTGTAGTATTTGAGGTTGTATATTTCCAATGTAAGCTATTCCATTTTGTGGTTGGCCCAATAATTTCAGATTCAATATATCCATTATCCCATTTTGTAGTTATACTGTCAGTTAAAGTTATAGTAGTACTTGGAGATGCTGCTATTACTTCTTGTCCACAACCTGGGAAGGGATTGTTACGCTTTTTCCCAAATATAATTAATGGAACAGAATCTCCAACTGTATTTAAACTATAACCGCCAAAACTTTCAAAGGCTTGGTATAAAGAATTATTATAAGTACTGGCGTAGTGGGCATCGCTACTATATGCTAGGATGTAATTATTTACAGGCACATTATTTAAAAAATTTAAAAGATCTGTTTGCCAATTTGGAGCAGCTCCACAATAAGTGGATTGCCCAAAATCAAAAGACGCACGATTTTCATTAGCAAATGCTAAACAGTTTGAATATGTTGGAGTAAAGCCTGGAGAAGTAACAGATGAAGTCCAAGGTTTTATTGATATAGAATCAAAAACAGCAATGGACCAGCCATTAAAAGCAAAGTGCCAATTTGATTCGATATTTGTATTAAGTGAGTATTGTATACCATACAAATCCGAACTGGAGTATCCATTTTTGCAACTAACACTTATAGTATTGTTAATGAATCCAAATTGTCGTTGCGGCTTCATGTAATTTACAAATTGGTATTTGTCGTTTTTAAATTGATGGAAATGCGCCTGAGCCCAACCATGTTTTCCAATAATTGTTTGAAAAGAACTTTCTCTCCATTTCAAATTATCCGTTGGTAAAATAGAATCCTTTGTAATTCTCCAGAAATAAACAGTACTATCAGCAAATGGTAAATTCACCGTCCATTCTATAACACCACCTGAGCTAGTAACAATAGTAGAATTAATTGGATTTGTAAACGTGTCATTCGTATCAAGTTGTATCCTGTAGTTTGCGCTTACAGCAAATGGATCGGCGGTTGAAGCTTTTAAAGTAATTTGTGGAACACTAGGTATAATGGCGTATTGACTTGGATACACAGGAATAACATCACCTCCCGAAATAAATAAATCAACAGTTCCAGTTGTTGAATTATTAGTTTCAGATAATTCATCTATTTCGTTATATTGATCAATCTTTACTTTGAAGTGATTTAATCCAACACCATTTTCGAAATCTTTTAAAATAAAAAACTTCAGAGTGCTATTATTGAGAGGAGCTTTAATTTTATGGTAGAATGTAACGGAATCTCCATTTGGAAAATAACGTTCTGTTTTTACTACAAATGAGTCTAAAATTGATCTTCCATTATTTTTTATATTAATGATAATGCCTATAGAATCTACATAAGATAAAGGATCTAATGAGATGTATGCGTTTTTTATTTCATAATCTGGCTTAGTAAATGCATTTATTTTAACTGATGGATCCCCCTCTAAAGTCATTTCTAAACTTGTAATTTCTTGCAATGAGCCAAGCAAAGCAGTTTTTAAACAAGTATTTCTTACGGCATCTCCAATTCCTTGACTATAAGTTTCGTATGCTAAAGATTTATAAATTCTATCTGAATAATTATATAATTGACCAACCACACCCGTTGAAGAAGAAGCTATAAACCCTATACTTCCTTTTTCATTTATTAAAGTAAATTTTTCACTTGTGCTATTTCCTCCAGGTAGATGAATATCACCAGAGTAACAAGAGTTAGCTAAAAATAAAGGGTATTTATCTTTGTTATTGTAGGCAGTTGGGTCATCAATTGCTTGATCAAAACCCGTAACAGAGCCATGTCCGAAAAATGTGATTAATGATGTTCCATAATTAATTAATTGAGCAACAGAATCACTCACTGTAATTTGTATTGGAGCTGTTGTTGTTTTTTGAAAATTAAAAACTTTGGCACCGTATAAGGTGTCTTTTATAATGTTTGCAAAATCTTGAAGGTATTGTTGAAATTGTGCTTGCTGGGAACCAATAGCACCCCCACTAAAGTGCAACACTCGTTTATGCCAATCTTCTGGTTGTGTAGCAGATATTCCATGTACTAGATGAGTTTCGTGTGATATTACTTTATTTAAATAGTTTGTTACTTCTGTTTCGTTATTTGCCGAAATACGACCTATTGGAATAAATGGAGTACTTGAATTTGAACCATGTATACCAGAAGTTAAAAGATTATCTGATGGTGGAATTCCCATTGTAGGTATTTTACACGCTTCCCAATAGGATAAATTATTTCTTACCAAGGTTTGCTTAATAGATTTACCAATTAATAATAGGTATTTAGGAGGAACAGGTAAACTATCACTTAAATAACGACAGAAATTTTTTATAGATAAGGGATTTTTAATGTTACCGTAAGCAAATTGATCATATAAGTCGTTGATGTTAGCCAGGATAACATGATGAGACCCGCCAGAAATACTTTGTCTATAATTTTTATAATCGTTTGCTTTAACTAGTAAACTTTCGTGTGTAATAATAACATAGGCTGAATCCAGATTGGATGTTTTATAGTTAACAAAAAATCCAGTTTGATTAACAGGTGTTAAAGACGTTACTGAATGAATATTTGCAGTCGTGGTAAGGAAACATTCTTTTTGAGAAAGAGAATTTGGAATTAAACATTTTACATTGTTTCCAGAAACAACTGTAGTAATAAGTTTATGATTAGTTAAATCATACAATAAAACTTGAGAAGAACCGATATTTACATTTTGTATATCTAGATAACTTTTTAAAGTAACCGCATTGTCAACAAAAAAACGTTGTTCAGATGAGTTTAAAAAATTTGGTACCTGGGGATATTTTATAGAAATATAATGAATGTTGGTAGAATTGTTTGAAGTAATTAAAGTATTATTAAAACTAGTAATACGTAATAAAGAAGAATTTTGAAGTTGATCGGAAGTAATTTGTTTTTCTATGAATAGTTGATTGTAGCCATAAAAAATTGTGTCATGAAGGTTAATATAGTTTCCTGCAGCGTTTAAATAGTCCAATTTTATTTGATGGTCATAACTTATGCCACTGTTATATTCGGCACTAGAACCAGAATAGTGTGTTTTAATATAAACTGGTAAAGAAGGGGATTGAAAAACATTTATATTACCGAAACTTGTTTGTGCTGTATTGCCTTTGTTTATAGTTTTTCCATATCCTTCGCCTTTAATATATCTTGGATCGTAAATTCCATCATAAGGGGGATAACCGTTGGAGTAGTTATTAGCATAAGCTTCTATTTTTTCTGAATAAAAATAATTGGCAGGCGTATAACCAGAAAAATTAATATCAGTTTCGGGTGTTATCCTTTTATTATTAATAGAATTATTCCAAGTTAAATAAGCATAGTTTGTATCGTTAAACAATGCAATGTATGGATTGGGCAATCTATTGATATTAGTGTATGCTAAAGAATCAAATACACCATCATTTTTTTGAGCAAAAAACTCTATATAGTCAGTTGGATTGAAAACATCATCACTCTCGTCATTTATATTAATATATTGTTCTTCGCCTTTAATGAATAACTGAAAATTTTTAGGGTTGATTGATGCTAAAGGTATTCCTGCGTTAATTAAAGTTGTATAATTAATTCTATATAGCCCAGTGCTAGGAATATTAATGCGATAATGTTTTTGTGTATAGTTTATCCATTCATTGCCATACTTTTGAGCAGCTAAATTAGCTGTTATGAATATCAAAAAATATAAAGCGAATAAACGTTTTATCATTTAACTATCTTTTTATTAATGTCGATTTTAACTGTAAAAATATGCGAATAAAGAGATGTTGATACATTCCCAATATTTGTCATCGCATAATCTAAAGCAAAAATTTTGTATTTAATGCCCACGCCAATATTTGGTTGAACGGTAGTCACATCTGTCCCAATTACATTTTTCGATTTTTGAATATTTCCAATACCACCTCTTAAAAAGATGAAATTCTTGTAGCCTACTTCTAGCCCTAAGGCTGGCTCCATACTCCATGCATTTGTTTTGATAACAGTGTTACGTTTACCATCAAACGTATTAATGAAGTTTAATTCGCCACCAATTGAAACACGATCATTCCAAATATACCAAGTTCTTGTAACTCCTAAAATTAAACGAGGAACAGTTACTTCTACAGAGTTAGCAGGAATATCATTACCTGTTACTGCAAATGTTTGTTTCATATCGTCAGAAAGATTGTAACTCCATGCATTAAACGTTCCAGTAATATCTCGAGCCATGGCAGCAAATCGCCATTTTTTATAGTCATACATAGCGCCAGCATCTAATCCAAATCCCCAAGCACCAGCAAAATCACCTATTTTACGACGTATGATTTTAGCATTAACTCCTATTTTTAATCCTTTAATTTTTGCCATATCTCTCGCGTATGATAATAATACAGCTACATCAACGGCATTAAATGATTTTAAACGAGAATAATCCACATTTCCATTAGCATCAATTAATTCGGTCGTGTTTGGGATGTTATCTACGCCAAATCGAATAAAAGTAATTCCAGCTACGCTATTACTGTCTAAACGTTTAGAGCCTCCAATAAAGTCGTATTTAGCAATGCCAGCAAAATATTCGGCATGCATTAATCCAACCTGTAAATTGCTTTTTTGTAATTGTAATCCTGCTGGATTCCAATAGCCAGCAGTCACATCGTTTACAGAGGCCACATTAGCATTAGCCATTGATAAAGCACGAGCACCTACGCCCACACTTAAAAATTCATTACTATACTTGGCTACTTGTGCTTTAAATGAAAAAGCGGTACCCAATAGGATGAATAGGATAATTAGAACTTTATTTGAAAGAATACGCATACGTTAATTGACCTTTAAAAATAATGAATTTATTTGTTAAATAACGTGTTTTGAGCCATAATATTATAGAATACACCAGAAAAACTTGTGCTAAATTTTTTAGCACCAGAGTAGTTAAGATGCTCATTGTCAAAAAACAAGGTAGAATCGCTAAATTTTAACGAATCGGTATAATCAAAATACTTGATATGGTTAACAAAAGCAACATTATGGAGTTGATTGACAAGGCTTGATTTGTTTATTACTTGGTGGTAGCCTCCACCGTAAATTGGCGTGGTTACTAAAGTGAGGGATATATGATTATTTTTAGAAAACGAAATTATAGAGTCGAGATAGTTTCTGTTTTTTTTGCTTATAAACGAATAAAGTGGTGTTCCTTCAGAAAGCTGTCCTCGTCCATTTGCTGGAGCCGTTTGAAATCCTTTATACATTAATGTGTCGTATTTGCCAGGAATATTTAACCAACCATGAAGCGATGTACTTAAATATTCTATCTGAGTAAACGGTAATGAATGAAATGGATTGTAGTAAAATGAATTAAATCTAGAATCTATATGGTTCAATTCGGTTCTTAAATATTCGTTTTTTAGATATGGAAAATATCGAGGAAAATCATTTAACATATCAATATCACTTTTAAGTGAAAAGTAATCTATGTTTAAAATGACATGCTTAGGCTTTTGATGTTGATGGCAATATGTTTTTAATAACGTATAGTTTACCCGTAAAGAAGCCCCACTTATGCCAAGATTAAAACTGTTTAAATTTGTAATGCTATCAAATGTTTTGGGTTCAAAATGCATTTCAGCTCTGGATGAGCCTAAAAACAAAACGTTGTAGGTGTTACCTTCTTTTAGAAACAGTTCATTGTATTTATTGAAAATACCTTGGTTGTTTTTTTTAATACCAGTATATAAAAACACTCTGTAAACAAAAAGTATACAAACTATCGAAATTATATATGTGATTATTTTTTTAATCAAAACTGAAAGTAAATAAAGCTGTTGGCATTAAAGTTTCCTAAACAAAATATTAAACAAAGTATTATTATGTAAAAAGTAGGAGTAAAATAATTTTCTTTAAAATTGGATGATTTGATGAGCGTATATTCTTCTTGTATTTCCTTCATAAAAAGTATTGCCAAAACAAATGCTAGAACAACAAAAAATAATCTATCTTTTAATGCTAATAAGTGGTCTAAACCATTTGTGACGTTAAAGTGCACAAAAATTTCTTTATAAATAAAGGCTAAATCGTGGATATTATTTGCTCTAAAAGCTATAAAGAAAATAGAGACAAAAAATAATGTGTATACCCATTTTAAAAGGCTAGGCATTTTAATGTTTTGTTTGGTTGGAATATGTTCTAATAAATAAAATAAGCCATTCAATAAACCCCAAATAATGAAAGTGAAATTTGCCCCATGCCATAATCCACTTAATAAAAACACAATTAAAATATTGAATACCCACTTTGGCGCACTAACTCTATTGCCGCCAATAGATATATAAACATATTCTTTAAACCAACTGGTTAAACTAATGTGATGACGCTGCCAGTATTCGGTAACCGATTTTGATAATAAAGGCCGTTTCCAGTTAATATTTAAATTGATTTTAAAGAGTTTAGCTACACCAATGGCAATGTCAGAATAACCTGAAAAATCTGCATACAACTGAATTAAAAATAGTATTCCAATGAAAATAAATTCAACAGAATTAAAATCATTTGGTAGGTCATTAAAAACTGGATTAACTAAATAGGCAATGTTATCAGCAATCACCATTTTTTTAAAGAAACCCCAGATGATTAGTTTTGACGCATTGGCCCATTCAATATCCTTGAAAAAATGGGCGGTTTTTAGTTGCGGCATTAAAGTGTGATGGCGCACTATTGGGCCAGCCACCATATGCGGGAAGAAAGAAACGTATAACAAAAAATCTTTTAAAGTATCATCCGCTTTGTATTTATTACGATAAACATCGATAGTATAACTTATGGATTGAAAAGTATAAAAAGACAATCCGGCAGGAATGATGAAATTAGATAGTAATTGAGGGTTATTTGAAAACAATGAAAGGCCTGAATTATAAAAAAAGACAAAGTATTTAAAAGCGAATAAAACTCCAATATTGCTTATTATGCTTAGAGCTAATAAAGCCTTTCGTTTAATATGCTCATCGGTTTTTGAAATAGCTTTTGCTAAATAAAAATCTAAACCTGAGGTGCCAATGAGTAATAGTAGAAACCAAGGATTATAGGAAAAGTAAAAATAGTAGGAGGCTATTAATAAAAACAGATTTCGGTGTTTTGCAGGAATTAACCAATACGCTGAAAATACGATTGGCAAAAACACTAAAAATATAAGTGAATTGAATAACATCTTTTGTAAATATACAAACGATTTAATTTATATATATTTACATCCTAAATGAATATTAAAAAACATATCCCAAACGCTATTACGTGTTGCAATTTATTATGTGGCTGTTTAGCAATTGTTCAAGCTTTTGAAGGCAATTTAGTGTATTCGGCTTATTTAGTTGGTTTAGCCGCTATATTCGATTTTTTTGACGGATTTGCTGCTCGTTTATTAAGAGTAGCATCTCCCATTGGAAAAGATTTAGATAGTTTAGCAGATATGGTAACTTTTGGAGTGGTGCCTGGGTTTGTAATGTTTAAGTTAATTTTCATGGGACTTTTAGTTTATGGTATTGACGGATTATCTTCTGAAGGATGGACCATCTATCCGCCTTTATCAGTAAATGGAGCAACGAATGAAAGAATGATTTTGCCTGAATACGTGATTTATTTAGCTTTTTTAATTCCTGTATTTTCTGCAATTCGTTTAGCGAAATTTAATAATGATACTCGTCAATCGGATTCTTTTATAGGTGTTCCAACTCCTGCTAATGCTATCTTTATTTGTTCAATTCCTTTAATTTTCGAACATAATGATATCAGGTTTGTATTAAATCCTTATGTTTTAATTATTGTAACAATTATTTTCAGTTTACTTTTAATCTCCGAAATCCCATTATTCGCACTAAAATTCCGTAATTTCTCTTGGCGAGGAAACAGAATTCGTTATACGTTTTTAGGATTAAGTTTATTACTTCTTATTACTTTGCAATTCTTAGGTATCCCTCTAATCATTATACTTTATATTTTAATGAGTTTAGTAACCAACTTTTATTTGAAGAGAAGGGTTGTTTAAGCTTTTTAGGTTCAATTCTATTTTCTTTTTACTCTCTGCGAAAAAACTTTGCGCGCTTTGCGGTTAAACAAATCCATAAACGTCTAATTTTCGTCATAAGCGGTAGCTTTTGTATTGCTTTATATCGCTACTTTTAGTTCGTGATAAAACTAGAGCAAATACGCAAAGCTTATAAATTAAATAATACGTCTTTTGAGGTATTAAAAGGTATTGATATGCATATTAAAGAAGGAGAGTTTGTATCTATTATGGGTTCTTCAGGTTCAGGTAAATCAACCTTATTAAATATTTTGGGGATTTTAGATAATTATGATTCGGGAACTTATATGCTTAATAATACATTAATTAAGGATTTGTCTCAAACCAAGGCGGCTCAGTTACGAAATCAGTTTATAGGTTTTGTGTTTCAATCATTTAATTTATTGTCGTTTAAAAATGCCATGGAAAATGTGGCTTTACCTTTATACTATCAAAAAGTATCTCGCAAAGAACGTAATATAAAAGCTTTAGAATATTTAGATAGAGTTGGCCTAAAAGATTGGGCACATCATTTACCAAGCGAAATGAGTGGTGGGCAAAAACAACGTGTGGCAATTGCTCGAGCATTAATTGGAAATCCAAAAGTTATTTTTGCGGATGAACCAACTGGCGCTTTAGATTCTCAAACGTCTATTGAAGTGATGGATATTTTTAAAGAGATCCATCAGCAAGGTAAAACCATCGTTTTGGTTACTCATGAAAATGACATTGCGGCCTTAACAGATAGAACCATTAGATTAAAAGACGGACTTATCATTTAAAATTATGTTTGATTTAGATAAGTGGCAAGAAATATTAGGAACAATTAATAAGAACAAGCTTCGTACTTTTTTAACGGCGTTTAGCGTGGCGTGGGGAATTTTTATTTTAATAGTTTTATTAGCTGCTGGTCAAGGATTAAGAAATGGTGCTCAATCACAATTTGGAAATGATGCGGCCAATAGTATTTGGATTGATGGTGGGCAAACCAGTATGGCGTATGAAGGTTACAAACCTGGGAAAAATATTCAATTAACAAATTCAGATTATTATTATATTAAATATGGCGTGGATGGAGTAGATTATGCTTCTGCGGTTTATGATGGAAGAGCTGGAAAGATTTTGTCGTATAAAAATGAACATGCTGGTTTTACAGTGCGTTCTTGTGCCCCTGATCATAATTTATTAGAAAAAGCGAAAATTATTAGTGGTCGATTCATTAATCAAAATGATTTTAATGATTACAGAAAAGTGTGCGTCATTGGAATTCCGGTGAGAGATGCTTTATTTAAAACAGAAGATCCAATTGATAAATTTATTGATGTATCAGGAACTAAATACAAAGTAGTAGGTGTGTTTAACGATCCTGGGAAGGGCGACAACGATCGAATTTATATTCCTTTATTAACGGCTCAACGTATTTATAATGGAAAAGATAATGTAAATGTGATTTGGGCAAGTACTGGAACTGTTAGTACAGAATATAGTAATCAAATGGTTACCACAATTAGAAATGCTCTGGCGAAAAAATACCATTTCAACCCTTTGGATATGAATGCAGTGGGAGTGTTTAATAATAATGTGGAGTATAAGCGTATTATGGGATTATTAGATGGTATAAAAATATTTGTATTTATTATTGGCGTATTTACTTTAATAGCTGGTGTTGTGGGTGTGAGTAATATTATGATGATTGTGGTGAAAGAACGAACAAAAGAAATTGGTGTTCGTAAAGCATTAGGGGCTTCTCCTTGGTCCATCGTTTCTTTAATTATTCAAGAATCTGTTTTTATTACTAGTATTGCAGGTTATATTGGTTTAATACTTGGAATTGGTGTTGTTGAATTAATAAAATATTTTGGATTGGAAGGTGATTTCTTTAAAAATCCTGACGTTGATTTATCAATTGCTATAACAGCAGTGATATTAATTGTTGTTGCTGGAGCATTGGCAGGTTTGTTTCCTGCAATAAAGGCTGCTAAAGTTGAACCCATAACCGCTTTAAGAGAAAGTTAATTTGATATTTGAACGAGATAACTGGCAAGAGATTTTTGCAACCATTCGCAAAAATAAACTAAGAACATTCTTAACCATGTTGGGTGTGTTTTGGGGAATTTTTATGTTGGTGATTATGCTTGGTTCTGGTAATGGTTTACGCAATGGTATTTTAAAAGAATTTGCTGGTACGGCAACTAATAGTTTTTTTGTATGGGCACAACAAACTACAAAGGCTTATAAAGGCATGAAGCCGAATCGTGGATTTAATTATACGTTGGCAGATGCAGAAGCGTTAAAACAATTACCCGAATTAGACATCGTTTCTCCTTTAAATCAATTAGGTGGACACGAAGGAGCTAGTAATGTGTTACGAGGGTTAAAAACAGCTGCTTGCGAGATACAGGCTTGTTATCCTAATATTACAGGTATTTCAGACATTAAATTAGGTCAGGGAAGATTTATTAATGATTTAGATATTAAAGAAAAACGAAAAATATGTGTTATTGGTCCACGAGTTGTTGAGTTATTATTTAAAAAAGACGAAAAAGTTATTGGAGAATATATTCGCGTAAACGGCGTTTATTTTAGAGTAATTGGAGTTACTTCTCCAACAGCTGGAGGTAATGAAGGTAGACAACAAGCACAGCGTGTCAATATTCCTTTTAGCACTTTTCAAAATGCTTTTAATTATGGCGATGTAGTTGGTTGGTTTGCTATTAAATCAAAAGATAATATTCCTGCTGAATTATCAGAAGAAAAAGTAATCTCTATTTTGAAAGAACGACATAAAATTGCACCAGATGATATGAAAGCTGTTGGTCACTGGAATATGGCGGTAGAATATAATAAGTTAAGTGGTTTGTTTATGGGAATAGAAATTTTAGTTTGGATAGTAGGTATTGGAACCTTATTAGCAGGAGTTATTGGTATTAGCAACATTATGTTAATTGTTGTAAAAGAACGCACTAAAGAAATTGGTGTTAAGCGTGCCTTAGGCGCGGTGCCATCTCAAATTATTGGACAAATCATTTTAGAAGCCGTATTTTTAACAGCTATTTCTGGGTACGTTGGATTAGTGATTGGTATAGGTTTGTTAGAGGCTTTAAACGTAGCTATTGGGGATTCGGGGGAAATGTTTACAAACCCAACAGTTGATTTATCAGTAGCATTAAAAGCATTAACCGTATTAATATTGAGTGGCGCTTTAGCAGGATTAATTCCAGCTAGTAAAGCTGTTGCTATTAAACCAGTAGAAGCTTTAAGAACCGAATAATTAGATTTAAATAAATTCATATGATAAAAAAAATAATTAAAATCACTTTACTAGTTGCCTTTGTAGGCTTAATTTTTTGGACGTTTTATTTCTTATATAATAAATCTCAAAAACCGCCAGAGGTATTTAAAACAGTGATGCCATTTGATACTTCTATAGTGAAAAAGACTGTAGCTACAGGTTCTGTTACACCTCGTAAAGAAGTAAATATGAAATCACAAGTAAGCGGTATTATCGAAAAATTATATATAGTAGCTGGTCAGCAGGTGAAACAAGGAGATGTGATTGCTAAAATTAAAATCATTCCTAATATGCTTAATCTTGCAAATGCTGAGAATAGAATTAGCTCAGCTCAAGTAAATTATGATAATGCAAAAATGGATTACGATAGAAATAAAACATTGTTTGATCAAAGTATTATTGCAAAAGCAGATATGCAAGCGGTTGAGTTACGTTTAAATTCAAGTAAGGTAGAATTGGATGCATCGATTAATCAATTGCAAATTATTAAAGAAGGAGCCTCTAAAACATCTGGTTCATCAAGTAATACATTTGTAAAAGCAACTATTACTGGGATGGTGTTAGATGTTCCTGTAAAAGAAGGCGGACAAGTAATTGAAAGTAATACCTTTAATGAAGGCACTACGCTTGCATCTGTTGCTAATATGGGTGAAATGATTTTTGAAGGTAAGCTTGATGAGAGCGAAGTAGGGAAGGTGCAAGAAAACATGGATATTGTTTTAACTATTGGAGCTATTGATAAAGAAAGTTTTAAGGCTAAATTAGAATACATAGCTCCAAAAGGTATTACAGAAAATGGTGCTATTCAGTTTTTAATTCGCGCATCCATTGCTAAAGAAAATAGTTCGTTTTTGAGGGCAGGTTATAGCGCTAATGCAGATATTATTTTATCTAAAAAGGATAAAGTAATGGCTATTCCAGAAAGTGTCTTACAATTTGATAAAGAAAAACCATATGTAGAAGTTGAAACTTCTAATCAGGTTTTCGAGAAACGATTTATTAAGACTGGTTTATCGGATGGTATTAATATTGAAGTGTTAGAGGGAATTAAAAAAACAGATAAATTGAAGTTGCCTCAATTAGAAGAAGTACAAAATTAAATGAGTTCCTTCCACCATAAGTAACCTCTTAGGTGGTAGTTTTTATTTAATAAACCTGCATTGTAATTAATTAGTAATAAATCAATTTGCTGTTCAGTTAACTGCATGGCTTTATCTAATTGTATTCCAGCTTTTTGAGCATACCAAGTTTGACTCATTAAATTACACTGGCGCTGAGATTCTGTTAGTGTTTTTTCTAGTCTACTGGCTTCTGGATTTATACTTTCAAACATAGCTTTTGCATGCGGGTGATCCAAGCCAAACAAGTGTCCAATTTCATGAGAAATGGTTCTGAAATTAGAGCCTGAAATAAAATCGTGTATATTGTTTTTATTGAGTTTAATTCTTAATCCTTTAAAATCAGCTTCTGCTGGATTATTTCCTGCAATATTGTCCACAATTTGAAATAAAGTTTTTGTTCTGGAACATTCTGAGACTTTATGTAAAATGTTTATGTTGATTGAAATTGTTAAACTATATTTTCCATATTTATTTTGGTAAATTTTTGAAAGCTGAGAAATAAGACATTGTTTTAATAAGTCTAAATCAAAAAACTCTGAACTAGTATTAATAATATCAGTGTTCAGTATAATTGACGCCTCATGGTCTTTATTTAGTATATTAATCAAATTGAAACATTTTAATCTTAAAATAAGAAACCTACCATAAGGTTAAAGCCAGAGTCATATTTCTTTAAAAATCCAAAATAGCTTGCAGATACAGTCATTTCAATTGTTTTTACTGGAAAACTGTGCATGATTCCTATTGTTGAGTATACGTGATTGCTTTCTGCTGGTTTGTCTTTTGCCGTTATTACTTCAACGTCTCCAGTGCTTGAATTCGTGATTGTTATTTGTGCTGAAACTGTTGGGCTACTTCGAGTTAAGTTAAAACCTGCTAAAAATCGAGTGTGTTTATATTTATAAGTAGGCAATAACTCTGCGAAAATATTATTATGTAGATATTGATGCACTCCCTCTTGATAAGAAATACTATTTGAAATATTTGCTCCGTTAGATGGTATTTGAATTTGTTGGGAGGTTGTATATTTTTGTAATGTTTGGTAAAATCCTAGGTTCAAATGAAATCCAAATCTTTTTAAAAACTGTCTTTCTATTCCAATACTTAAACATGGATTTATGTAAAAAGATGAACTTTCGGGCTTGTATTCATATGGGCCATCATTTAATTTTTTATATAATTCTTTATTTATAAAATTAAGTGTTGTACCTGCTTTTATAATAATATTAGTTTCTTTTTTAAATTTTGGTTTTGCTTCAGGTTCAATAATAGGAACTACATCTGGCTTTTGTGAAAAGCTTAAAAATGAAATAAAACAAAATAGAATTGATAATAAATGTTTCATGAATAATAAATTAAACCAATTGTTGATTTATAATTTCACATTCAAATAACGCACTAAAATGTTTTTTTAGTTTTTCTTTTATATCATTCATATCAACATCATGACCTAATTCTTTATTTAAGCTGGTTACTGCTTTGTCTTGTATACCACAAGGAATAATATTTGAAAAATAATCTAAATTTGAATTCACGTTAAAGCCCCAGCCATGCATGGTTACCCAACGACTACATCTTACGCCCATGGCACAAATTTTACGAGCTTTAAAAATATTATCTTCATCTAACCACACTCCCGTTTCTCCTTTGCTTCTGCCAGCTTTAATACCGTATTCATCCAAAGTTAAAATAATTGTTTCTTCTAGTAAACGAAGGTATTTATGAATGTCGGTGAAAAAATGATCTAAATCTAAAATAGGATAGCCTACTAATTGCCCTGGACCATGGTAAGTAATATCGCCACCTCTATTGATTTTGTAATAGGTTGCTTGTTTCTCCTCTAATTGATGATCGTTAATTAAAAGATGAGAAGCGTCGCCACTTTTTCCTAATGTATAAACATGTGGGTGCTCTACAAATAATAAATGATTTTTGGTTTCAACTTGTTGCTTAGGTTCTAAATTTCTGTTAGCAATTTTTTGAGCAATAGTTTCATTAAATAAGCTTTCTTGATATTCCCAACAGACTTTATAGTCCATAAGGCCAAGATCTTGAAACAATACTTGCTTATTCAAAGTGAAGAAGGTTAAAGATTAGTTTAGCTTTGCTAATTCGTTTTTCAAATGAGTAATCACATTTACTTCAAGAGCATCGATGTTTTTTAAATCTGCTATGTAGCAAGAAATCCAATCTCCAATATTAATAAGGTAGAAAAATTGCTCAACTTTAGAAGTGCCTTTTGCAGTGATATCAGTCACCGAATGACTATATTTAGTAAACAATTCTTTACAAAGTTCGTAGCGTTTAATAGTTCTAGCGTAATCAAAAGATGTTCTAAAAGTGACAACAGCTAATGAATCGTTTTTTTCAGTCCAACCAACTAATTCGTTATGATTCATTTCTGGCAAAGTATGATGCCAGCATAACATTTTGCTGTTTTCGTTAATTTGTTGTCTGAAGCGAACCGCTGCTCCTTCACAAGAACCCAATGAATAAATCACAGGTATTTTATTTAATAACTTCTTAGCTATAAGCGCCGATTCAATTTTAATCGCCTCTTTTTCATTATCTAATAATGTAATAGTTGCTTTAACTTGGCTTAATAAATCTGTTTTTGCAAATCCATTAAATTGAATAATTTTTAATAATTGAACTAATGAATAGCCGATACAAGAACGAGGAGGGTTACCGCCTGGAATAATAATAGTATCGTATTTATATTGTTGAGCAATGGCATGAACTTCTCCACCACTGGTCACACAAACTATTTGTGCATTTTTATCAATCGCTTGTTTCATCGCAGAAAGTGTTTCTTCTGTGTTTCCGCTATATGAGGAAATGATGACTAATGAGTTTGAATTTACAAAATCAGGTAAAAAATAGTCTTTATTCACAATAATTGGAACCGGACATTCTGATTGCACTAATTCAGATAATATAGTGCCTCCAATTCCAGAACCGCCTAATCCTGTAACTACAATGTTTTGAACATTATGTTTTTGAGTTAGAACTGCAGAATTTGCAATATCTAATGCTTCCTGTAACTGTTTGGTAAAACCTTCTACTAAATTCTTCATAAAAAATATCAATAGAGTAAAAGTAAGGAAAATTATTGCAAATTTCTCGTTTTAACGATAATTTAAAGTGAATTTGTTATAGATGTCTTTCGAAGTTTTTTACCGATTCTAACCACTCTTTAGGCACTTCAATGGTTTCTTTAGTGTCGTAATTAATGCATACTAAAGTGCTTTTTCCAAATGCACAAAGGTATTTATTGTGTTCATCTTCAATTGTTAACACATTTTCTATTTCAAAACTTTTAGTGCCAAAACGAGTTATTTTTGTGTAACAGTATACTTCGTCCTCTAATAAAATCGGTCTTTTGTAAGTGATTTCAGTGTTGGCTAAAATCATTCCTGTTTTAACCCAATCAATACTATTTCTAAAAACATCTTTAAAGTATTCTACTCGTGCTGTTTCAAAATAGGTAATATGATTGGCATTGTTCACATGACCTTGTTTATCAATGTCCTTAAATCGAACTTGTATTTTAATTTTATGAACGTATGAAGAAATTAATTCGTGAAGTTCCATGTTTTTTTATACTTCTCTATTTAATAAATGAAGGGCAAATTCTTTTAAATCTTTTTTCTTGGAAGGATTAGCCTCTAATTCTTCTAAATGTTTTAAAGCTATATCAGTGTGATAATTCGCTTCTTTAACTGCTAATTCTTTAACACCTAATGAATTGTAAAGAGCCGTTACTTGTTTTACTTTATCGCTATTCGAAATTTCTTTTGAATACAATAAATGATTTAATGCTTTAGTTTGTTCTTCATCAGCCAATTCAAAAGCATCTAACAACATAAATGTTTTTTTGTTTGAGATGATATCGCCTCCAACTTGTTTCCCAAATTTTTCATCATCTGCATATACATCTAATACATCATCTAAAATTTGAAAAGCGATACCAACATGTTTTCCAAACTCATATAAATGTTTTTGATTTTCTTCCGATGCATTAGCGCAAATAGCGCCCATTTGTAAGCTACAACCTAATAATACAGCAGTTTTGTAAGTAATCATATGTATGTAATCTTCAACACTAACATGTGTTTGAGTTTCAAAATTCATATCGTATTGCTGTCCTTCACAAACTTCTAATCCTGTTTTTGAAAATAGAGTTAATAGTTTAGCAACTTGTGTTGAATTTGATTTAGCCAATACATCAAAGGCTTTCACCATCATTCCGTCACCACTTAATAAGGCAATATTATGGTTCCATTTTTCGTGAACAGTTGTATTTCCTCTACGTAAAGGCGCATTATCTAAAATATCATCATGTATTAACGAGAAATTATGAAATAACTCAACGGTTAAAGCAGCATGTATAGCGTTATTAGGATTAGCATCAAAAATATCGCAGCCTACTAACGTTAATAGTGGACGAACTCTTTTGCCACCTAATCCAACAATATAACTCATTGGTTCATACATCTCTTTTGGAGATGAACTATCTAATGAACTTTGTTGTTCCTCAATAGCTTTGTTTAAAATTTGAAAAAGAGAAGAGTATGCTTGCACAAGAATAAATTATTTAGCTTCAGCCATTTTTAATAAATAGGTACCATAACCACTTTTTGTTAAAGGCGTTGCTATTTTAATTAGTTGTTCTTTAGTAATAAAGCCCATTTTAAAAGCAACTTCCTCAATACATCCAATTTTTAAACCTTGACGTTCTTCAATTACTTGAACAAATTGTCCTGCTTGCATTAACGAAGCAAAAGTGCCAGTATCTAACCAAGCTGTTCCTCTATCTAGAATTGATACTTTTAATTGTTTGCGTTTTAAATATTCTTTGTTTACGTCTGTAATTTCATATTCTCCACGTGGAGATGGTTTTAATGTTTTGGCGATTTCAACAACTGAGTTATCATAAAAATATAAACCTGGTACGGCGTAATTAGATTTTGGTTGAGCAGGTTTTTCTTCAATAGATAATACATTATGATGATCATCAAAATCAACTACTCCGTACCTTTCTGGGTCACTTACGTGGTAAGCAAACACAACGCCTCCTTCCGGATTATTAATTTTTTGCAACATTCTACCTAGTCCTACACCGTAAAAAATATTATCACCTAGTACTAAAGCCACTTTATCTTTTCCAATAAATTTTTCGCCAATAACGAAAGCTTGCGCTAAACCATTAGGCACTTCTTGAACGGCATAAGTAAACTTACAACCTAATTGCTCTCCACTACCTAATAAACGCTCAAAATTTGGCAAATCTTGAGGAGTGGAAATAATTAAAATTTCATTAATACCAGCCATCATCAATACAGATAATGGATAATAAATCATCGGTTTATCATAAATCGGCATCATTTGTTTACTCATTGCTAATGTTAATGGATGTAAACGAGTTCCTGAGCCTCCAGCTAATATAATTCCCTTCATGTTTGTTGTGTTTTAATAGGTTTAAAAATAGGATTTTTATTTTAAAACAATTGCTTTTTTAGACTGTTTTTATTTAAATATTAGCTAAATGCTTAGTAAGTTTGTACCCAAATTCATTCCTCATGATTTCTAAAAATCCTCATAAAGCAGTTATTTATTGGTTATTAACTGGTTGCGCTTTAGTTTATATAATGGTAGTTGTAGGCTGTATCACCAGATTAACACATTCAGGCTTATCAATAACAGATTGGAGTTTTATGGGATCGATGCCGCCTCTGTCTGAAGAAGCTTGGCTAGAACGTTTTGCTAAATACCAACAAAGTCCAGAATTTATTAAGGTAAATTATACTATGAAAATAGATGAGTTTAAACACATCTTTTTTTGGGAATATATTCATCGTATGATTGGAAGAATTATGATGTATGTATTTTCAATAGGCTTAATAGTTTTAATTATTCGTAAAAAAATAGATAAAAAGATGCTGTCATCTTTAATTCTTTTATTTTTTATGGGGGCTATGCAAGCTGTTATTGGATGGTGGATGGTATATAGTGGATTGCAAAAACAACCAGCTGTAAGTCATTTTAGGTTAGCCACTCATTTAATGAGTGCTTTTACATTATTTGCTTTTACATTTTGGTTTGCCTTAAAATTATTAAATCCAAAAGAAGAGATTAAGGAAAACGAAGGCGCTAAACTAAAATGGTGGTCGTTGTCATTTTTTGTTGTGTTAATTTTGCAAATTGTGTATGGTGCTTTTACGGCTGGATATGTAGAAGGCGATGCTTCTAAAATTCGTCCAGGGCATATTTTTAATTCTTGGCCAAAAATGGGAGATGAGTGGATGCCAGAACAAGTGACGATGAAAGAAAGTTTTTATTTGAACTTTTTTGAAAACGCAAGTGGAATACAGTTTGTACATCGAACCTTAGCACTTTTACTAGTTGCAATGTTATGTGTGATTTGGTATAAATCTGATAAATTAAAATTAACAGGATCTCAGTACAGAGGTGTCACTTTTTTAGTTTACGGCATAACTATACAATTTATTTTAGGTGTACTAACACTTTTATATCAAGTGCCTGTTGTGTTGGGCGTGTTGCATCAAACAGGAGCTTTCTTTTTATTTGCGACGAGTGTGTATTTAATTTTTCATGCGTTTAGAAAAGAGAATAAGTTATCTTAACTTTTATAGAGAATACGCATTTACATAAAGAATATGTGATTTGTGTAATCTATTCATTTAAATCTGTAATAGTTTTAAATACTATATCATATACTTTAGTTCTATGTTTATAGTATATGTATATGAAATGTAATTTTTTTATAAAATACATTTCATTATTAGCGATTAATTTATTTTTAGTACATAAGAGTAACGCTCAATTAGATAGTATTGCTAAAACATTGTCGGATACAATTATTAGTAAATTAATTGTAGACGACATTCCTAAAAAAACATTTAAAGATAAATTCATGTACCCTCATAGATGGTACGTAAAGCAGTTGTTGCGAAAAAGAACTAGCGATTTTGATACAACTTATATTGTTAATAATAAAAGAAAATTAACAATCACCATTCCTATTAGTAAAAAATTTTATGGAATTAATCTTAATGATTTAACCACAAGGAGAAAACTCAAATTTTCGCCAAATAATTATTATCATGTTGGATTTAATTTTAGTAATATTATTTTAACTTTTGGATTTGTTCCCGCGATACGATTTGGTGCTTGGCCAAATAGAGGAAATACTAAAAGTATAGATATTCAGTTAACCCTAATCGGCAGAAGGGTAATAACTGACATTAATTATCAAAATTACAAGGGGTTTTATATCCGAAATACGAATGAGTTTAGTCCATATAATACAGAACTTGACATCATTGTCAGGCCAGATGTAAATGTTGTTTCATATGGCGTCAATACAATGTTTGTTTATAATCATAAAAAATATTCTTTGCGAGGAGCTTTTTCATTTACGGATGTTCAGCGTAAAAGTTCAGCTTCATTTATGACTGGGGTGTATCATTCAAATATTGATTTCACTTCAAATGATTCATCTTTCGTTAAACATCCTTTTAATAATTTCTTTTCTCCCTCTCTAAAAACAGTAAACAAAATTTCATTGCTTACCATTGGAGTTAGTGGTGGTTATGGCTATACATACGTTTATAAAAAAATTATTTTTAGCAATGCTCTTAATATTGGATTTGGCGGCCAAAAAACAAAGTACGAAACAGTAGATAAGAGTAGCCATAGTTTACCATTAAGTTTAACGTCTCATGTAAATGCTAAAGTTGCTTTACGTTATGATAATTCAACTTTTTTTACAGGCATGCTAGCAACATATGATAATGATTTTTCTCTTATTTCAAAACAGTTTACGGTTGAAAATTACATCAGTAGAGTCGTGCTTTTTTTTGGTTATAGATTCAATATCAAACAAAACGGAAGAAAAGTTCTAAAAGCAATGGGTTTAGTAGATTATGCCAAAAAGTAAGTATAAAGTATATTAGTTGTTTTGTTTATACTCATACAGTTTATCCGTGATTTCTGTAAATGTTTTTAGTAAATGTATAACACTTTATGCATGATTAATATCATACTTTACATATTATTAATCAATTTAAAAAGAGGAGAACTAATATATGACAAAGCAAGGGCTGAATTTATTTATAGTGGATGATGATAAATTAGTGGTTTCTGATTTAAAAATTTATTTAAACTATAGATTCGGAAATGACATTAATATTTCAACATTTTATGATGGTGAAAGTTGCTTGGAGAAAGTGGACAAGGATACAGATATTGTTATTTTGGACTACTATTTGAATGGAGAAAATGGTGTAGAAGTATTAAAAAAAATAAAAGACATTAATCCCAAAGTAGAGGTAATAATATTAACGAGTCATGAAGACATTTCATTAGCTATACAATCTTTTAGAAATGGCGCTTCAGATTATGTGATTAAAGGAGATGGCGCACTTAAAAAAATTAAGAAAATCGTGTATCATATTATTACCGAGCCTATTCGAATAATTATTAGAGAATTTGGGGTATCTAAGTATATGGCTATTTTCTTTTTAACTTTTGCTACTATGGGAATAGTGGTTGGTTGTACATTATATTTAATGAAATAATAGTATTTTTTATAGGAGATGTAATGTTCTGTTGTATCTGTAAATTATGTAACTAATTTTTAGAAAAATATAACTTTTTATCGTGTTTTCCACTTCATTTTTGTGATATAAAAAATATTATATCGCAAAAATGAAGTTATATATAAAATACATGGTTAGTCATTGCTGTAAATTAATGGTAAAAGAAGAGTTTAATAAATTAGGAATAAAAATATCTAGTATCGAATTAGGGGAGTTAGAGGTTCAACAAAAAATATCAATCAAACAATTTGATAAAATAAAAGCAGCTTTATTAAAAAATGGGCATGAATTATTAGAAGATAAAAAAGCGATTCAGATTGAAAGAGTTAAGAATGCTATTATCGATATGATTCATTATTCTGAGCAGCCTCCAGAAGAGAAATATTCGGACTATCTGAGTAAAAAATTAGAATGTGATTACAATTCCCTCTCAAGTTTATTTTCGGAAGTGACTGGCTCAACCCTTCAACAATTTATTATTATTAATAAAATTGAAAGAGCAAAAGAACTTATTATATATAATGAATTAAGTTTAAAAGAAATTTGTTTTAGACTTCATTATAGTAGTGTCCCACATTTTTCAAATCAGTTCAAAAAAATTACAGGTCTTTCACCTGTTTATTTTAAATCTCTTAAAGTAAGAAGACGCATTGCTTTAGAACATTTAATCGACGAACAGCAAATAAAGTTGAAAAAGTAACATAAAGTGTGATTTATGTAACAATTAAGTCTAATAATATAACATATATACGATATATTATGTCAACTTTGGTTAATGCAATACTCTATTGCTATTTGGGTTTTTTATAAAGATCAATCTAAACTCATTTATTTTAATAAAAAATATGAAGCTATATATCAAATACATGGTTAGCACACGTTGTAAAATGGTGGTGAAGGATGAGTTGAAAAAAATGGGCTTACATTTTATTGTGGTAGATTTAGGAGAAGTGGATATCATGGAAAACCTTTCTTCTGAACAACGAGAGCAATTAAAAAAAGAATTACTTGTTTCTGGTTTAGAATTAATGGATGATAAAAGAGCCGTTTTAATTGAAAAAATTAAAAATGTGATTATCGAAATGGTTCATTATTCGGATGAATTACCAAAGGTTAATTACTCAGATTACATCAGCGAAAAATTGAACCATGATTATACCTATTTATCAAATATTTTTTCTGAAGTAAAAGGAATTACTATTCAGCAATTTATTATTGAGCATAAAATTGAGCGAGCTAAAGAATTGTTATTATACGATGAGTTAAATTTAACAGAGATTTCTTATAAGTTAAATTACAGCAGCGTTGCTCATTTATCCAATCAATTCAAAAAAGTAACTGGATTATCGCCATCTCATTTTAAGCAATTAAAAGATAAGCGAAGAAGTCCTATTGAAGATGTTGGTAATCCTTTAAACTAAATTTTAATTATTAACTATTTATAATGCTAATATGTTGACACCAGATAAAGACGAATTAATTAAGATTCGTAAAGAAGTTTCTAATCAAAAATTGGAAATTTCAAATTTATTGTTGGAATTATCTGCTGCAAAAAAGGAATTAACTTTTTTGAAGGATGATAAATGGAAGCGTTCAGTGGAATTAGGAATTGCTAATAAAGAATTAATTTTTCAGGATGAAGAAAAAGAAAAACGTGCTTTAGAATTAGGAATTGCAAATGTTGAATTAGCTTTTCAAGACGAAGAAAAAGGTAAGAGAGCTGCGGAATTAGGAATAGCAAATATAGAATTGGCTTTTCAAGACGAAGAGAAAGGTAAAAGAGCAGCCGAATTAGGAGTAGCTAATATAGAACTGGCATTTCAAGATGAAGAGAAGGGAAAAAGAGCAGCCGAATTAATTATTGCAAATAAAGAACTCCTTTTTCAAAATAAAGAAAAAGATAATCGTGCTGCCGAATTAATTATTGCTAATAAAGAACTTCTTTTTCAGAATAATGAAAAAGAAAAACGAGCTGCTGAATTAATTATTGCTAACAAAGAACTTCTTTTTCAGAATAATGAAAAAGAAAAAAGAGCTGCTGAATTAATTATTGCGAATAAAGAACTTGTTTTTCAAAATAATGAAAAAGAAAAACGAGCCGCGGAGTTAGTGATTGCTGATATTGAATTAGAATATCAAAATAAAGAAAAAGAGAAACGTGAAATTGCAAACAAAGAACTTGAAGCTTTAAGTAATTCAGAAAAACTTACGTCTCAATACTCCCGAAGTTTAATTGAAGCTAGCTTGGATCCTTTAGTAACTATTAATATTAATGGAAAAATAACTGATGTTAATGAAGCCTTAATTAATATAACAGGTGTTTCGAGAGATGAATTAATAGGTACAGATTTTTCCAATTATTTTACTGAATCGAAAAAAGCAAAGGATGGTTATCTTCAAGTTTTTGAAAAGGGTTTTGTGGCCGATTATCCATTAACAATTAAACATACGAGTGGTAGTCTAACGGACGTTCTTTATAATGCCTCTGTTTATAAAGATGAAGAAGGACATGTTTTAGGTGTTTTTGCTGCAGCTAGAGATGTTACAAAACAAAAATTGTTTGAAGCTAATTTAAATAAAAGTTTAAAAGAAATTTCAGGGTATAAAAAAGCTCTAGATGAATCATCAATTGTAGCTATTACTGATAAAAATGGAATTATACAATATGTGAATGATAACTTTTGCCAAATTTCAAAGTATACGAGAGAAGAATTAATTGGCAAAGATCATCGTATTATTAATTCAGGCTATCATCCAAAAAGTTTTATGGCTGAAATGTGGACGACTATTCAAAATGCAAAAATTTGGAGAGGCGAGGTTAAAAATATGGCAAAGGATGGGGAAATGTATTGGGTTGACACGACTATTGTTCCATTTTTAAATGAGCAAGGAGACATCTATCAATACATTGCTATCAGATCAGATATTACAGCAAAAAAATTATTATCCCAATATTCATTAAGTTTAATTGAAGCCAGTCGCGACCCATTAGTAACGATAAGCCCCGAAGGCAAGATTATGGATATGAATGAAGCCATGGTTAAAGTTACAGGGTTAACAAGAGAACGATTAAAAGGAACAAATTTTAGGGAGTATTTTACGGACCCTAAAAAAGCAAGTGAAGTTTATCAAGCTGTATTTGCAAAAGGTTTTGTAGCTGATTATCCATTAACAATTAAAGATCATAAATTAACTGATGTATTATTTAATGGTTCAATTTATAAAGATGATAGAGGGAATGTTTTAGGGGCGGTTATTGTAGCAAGAGATATTACTGAACAAAAACGTACTGAAAAAGAATTAATAGAAGCCAAAGTATTTGCTGAATTAGCCACTACAATTGCAGAAGAAGCTAAAATGAAGGCAGAAGATGCGGTAAGGGCGAAACAACAATTTCTATCTAATATGAGTCATGAGATTCGTACCCCTATGAATGCCATTATTGGTTTTACAAAAGTGGTTTTAAAGACAGATTTAACTAGTAAGCAAAAAGAATATTTGAATGCTATTAAGGTAAGTGGAGATGCATTAATTGTTTTAATAAATGATATTTTAGATTTAGCAAAAGTAGATTCGGGTAAGATGACCTTTGAACAAAGGCCTTTTAAAATGGCTGAATCTATTTCTTCAATGTTGCATTTATTTGAAACAAAAATTCAAGAAAAAAACTTGCAATTAATTAAAGAATATGATCCTAATATTCCGAAAGTACTACTTGGAGATCCAGTTAGATTACATCAAATTATATTGAACTTAGTGAGTAATGCATTGAAATTTACTAATAAAGGTACTTTAATTGTCACTGTTAAAATGATTGAAGAGGATGATGATAAGGTAACTATTAATTTTTCCGTGGCTGATACAGGAATTGGTATCGCTGATTATAAAATTGAAAAAATATTTGAAAATTTTCAACAAGCATCAAGTGGAACATCTAGATTGTATGGTGGTACTGGATTAGGCTTAGCGATTGTAAAACAATTAGTGGAAGCTCAGAAGGGAACTATTACTGTTAAAAGTGAAGTGATGGAAGGCTCAACGTTTAGTTTTACTTTGAGTTTTCAAAAAACAAATACTGAAAGTTTAATTGAAAAAACTTCCATCGACATTGATAGTAGCGTTAAAAATATTAAAGTATTAGTAGTAGAAGATATTGCACTAAATCAGTTATTAATGAAAACTCTTTTGGACGAATTTGGTTTTGAACGAGACATTGCCTCAAATGGAAAAATTGCGATTGAAAAATTAGAAACAAATAATTACGATATTATTTTAATGGATCTGCAAATGCCCGAAATGAATGGTTTTGAGGCTACTGAATTTATTAGAAATGAAATGAAATCTAACATTCCTATTATCGCTTTAACGGCCGATGTTACAACGGTTGATGTGGCTAAATGTAAAGCTGTAGGGATGAATGATTATATTGCCAAACCAGTAGATGAAAGAGTGTTATATAGTAAAATTATGGAATTAGTAAGTGCCTCCTTGCCTACGGAAATCGTAAATCCTGAGAATAATAAAATCGAAACTCCTAAAATTAGACATACAGATTTATCGTATTTATTACAAAGAACAAAATCGAATAAGGATTTAATGATGGAAATGATTTTCTTGTATTTAGAGCAAACTCCGCCGTTAATAATGTCAATGAAGCAAAGTTTACAAGAAAAAGATTGGCAAACACTTCACGCTTGCGTTCATAAAATGATCCCCTCTTTTTCAATAGTTGGAATCAATAAAGATTTTGAAACCATGGCAAAAAAAGTGCAAGAGTTTGCTATAACACAAGAGTTAACAGATGAAATTCACCTTATGGTTGATAAACTGGAAGAGGTTTGCACGCAAGCTTGTATTGAATTAAAAGAAGAGTATAACAAATTAAAACTATAGTAAATGAGTAATATAGAAAAAATAAAAATATTTTTAGTGGATGACGATGCTGTATTATTAAAAGCTTTGGAAATTGATTTTCTTCATCATGTTGAATTAAATAATTTGGAGTTTATTGTTGAAACCTATTCAACTGGCGAAAAATGTATTGAATATTTATCAAATAATCCAGATGTTATAATTTTAGATTATCATTTGGATGGTATTGAAAAAAATGCCATGAATGGTATGGAAACACTAGATAAAATAAAAGAATTTAATCAAAATATTCCAGTTATCATGTTGTCTTCACAAGATAAAATTGATGTTGCTGTCAATTGCATGCATCATAAGGCTTCTGATTATGTGATTAAAAGTGAAACAGCCTTTCTACGATTACAGAAAATCATCACCACTATCTTTTTACATCAAAAAATGCAAAAAGAATTGAGTTGGTATATGGATAAAATGTAATATAAATGAGAATATGAGGTGATTTACTATAAAATATTTACCAATAATATAAACAATATGAAAAATATGAATGACGAGTTAGAGAAAGCAAATGCACATGTTGTAGTTCAAATTATTGAATATATGCCAAAGGCTGTGGTTAGTAAAACTATCATAAAAAAAACAACTGGTAATATTACGGTGTCATCATTTGATGCTGGCGAGGAGTTAGCTGAAAAACTGTCTCCATTTGATACTTATGTTCAAATTATCGATGGGACTGCGGAGCTTATTATTAATGGAAAAAAGTTCGCTCTTAAACTAGGAGATGGTATAATTATTCCTGCACATGCAAGGCATAACTTTAATGCTAATGAACAATTTAAAATGCTTTCTACGGTTATTAAAAGTGGCTATGAGGATTAATCCTCTTTAAGTTTATTAAAATTGATTTGTAGCATGAGATTGTATATTAAATATATGGTTAGTCTTCGTTGTAAAATGGTTGTTAAAGAAGAGTTGAATAAACTTGGATTAAACTATTCATTTATTGATTATGGCATTGCTGAGATTGTAGATGATATTTCAGCAGATCAAAGGAAAGTACTGGAAAAAAACCTACATGATTGTGGGTTCAGATTATTAGATGATGAAAATAGTCATCTTATCGAAAAAATAAGAAACGTTGTTGTTGAAATGGTTCATTATGCTGATGAATTACCAAGTGTTAGTTATGCAGAATATATAAGTGGAAAACTAAAATTAGATTATAAATATCTCTCTAACGTTTTTTCTGAAGTAAAAGGAATTACAATTAAGCAATACATTACAATTCATAAAATGGAAAAGCTTAAAGAATTGTTATTATATAATGAACATAGCTTAAAAGTAATTGCTCATAAACTTCATTATAAAAGCCCTGCGCATCTCTCTAAAGAGTTTAAAAGAATTTATGGATTATCACCTGCTTTTTATAAAGAATTGAAGTTGAAGCGTTCAAGTAGTTTATAAGTTACTTTCTCTCTGCTTTTGAAGATGTGAATTATATAACTCTTCCGTTATTTTGTGTAATTAGTTAGTTTTTTTATTCAGCATCTTCGCTTTATATAAATCCTTAACTAACTAATTAATCACGACCCTATGTTTAAAAAAATATTTATTCTATTCCTACTCATAAATCTAACAAAATTATTTTCCCAAACAACAGCTGATTTCAAAACAGTATTCGAAAACGCCAAAACATTAACTAAGGAGGGGAATTATTATGCAGCCTTACCTATGTATTTTCAATTACATAAAATGGATACCGCTAATGCTAATATTTATTATTTAATTGGTGATTGCTATCTCAGAGCCAGAAGAGGAAAGGCTTCTGCACTACCTTATTTAGAAAGATCTTTATTGTCTGTTTCTTCAAAATATAACGAAGATTCGTACGAAGAAAGAAACGCTCCAATATTAGCCTATAAACGTTTAGGAGATGCTTACCACATTCACTCTATGTTTCAAAAAGCAATTCTTTCTTATGAACGTTATAAAAAAGAACTTATACTTTATAAACGCAAAGACGACATTAATTTGAAGGATGCGAATCGTAAAATTGAGATGTGTAAAAACGGCATAGACTTAATGTCAAAACCTATCAATGTAAAGATTGAGAACATGGGTAAAAATGTTAATTCTCCTTATGCGGATTATTCACCAGTATTAACAGCGGATCAATCTACTATGATTTTCACTACTCGAAGAAGTCAAAGTACAGGAGGTGAGATGCTTGAGGACGGAAAATATTTCGAAGATATTTATTTGTCTAATTATGACGGAAAAAATTGGACAGTGGCACAAAGTATCGGTAAACCAATCAATACAGATGGAAATGAAGCTTCGGTCGGTATTTCGCCAGATGGACAAGAGATTTTAATTTATAAAGATGATAATGGAGATGGAAATATTTATTCTACCACATTAAATGGAGATGTATGGTCGGAGCCCATAAAATTAAATTCAAATATTAATAGTAAGCATTGGGAACCAAGCGCATTTATTTCGGCAGATGGGCAGACTATTTATTTTACCAGCGACCGTCCAGGCGGTTTTGGCGGAAGAGATATTTATGAAAGTAAAAAAAATCCTAATGGAGAGTGGGGGAAGGCAGTTAATATGGGAGCTTTGATTAACACAGAATTTGATGAAGATGCGCCTTTTATTCATCCCGATGGAATTACTTTATTTTTTAGTTCTAATGGGCATAATACCATGGGAGGCTTTGATATTTTTTATAGTAGTTTATCAGATAACGGTATAAAATGGCAAACGCCTACCAATGTTGGTTATCCAATCAATTCACCGGATGATGATGTGTTTTACGTTGTTTCGCCTGATAAAACTAAAGCATATTATTCGTCTTTCAAAGAAGGTGGCTTAGGTGAGAAAGATAATTACAGCATTACATTTTTAGATCAGAAACAAGCGGCTCTTACATTGTTAAAAGGATTAGTAAAAGATGCTTATGGTGCAGTTGCAAAAGATGTTGTTATTACGGTTACTGATAACGAAACGGGTCAAGTGGTTGGTGTTTATAGACCTAACAGTAAAACAGGTCAGTACTTATTTATATTAACTCCAGGGAAAAATTATAATATTTCATACGAAGCCGAAGGGTTTATGTTTTATTCTGAAAATAGAGAAATTTCTAAAAAAACGAATTATTATGAAATCTATAAACCTATTCAATTACCACCAATTACAGTTGGTTCTAAAATTGTGCTAAATAACATTTTCTTTGATTTTGATAAAGCTACTTTGCGAAAGACATCAAATGTGGAATTAAAAAATATTTTAAAATTCTTAAATAGGTATCCTAATTTAGATGTTGAAATCTCTGGGTATACTGATTCTAAAGGGTCTCATGAATACAACTTGAATTTATCTAATGATAGAGCATCGGCCGTTGTTAATTATTTAATAGCCAATAAGATTTCTAAAGATAGATTATCAGCCAAAGGATACGGAGAATTATTGCCTGATGCTTTGAATCAAAATTCAGATGGTACTGATAATCCTGAAGGCCGTCAATTAAATAGACGTGTTGAGCTGAAAATTATTCATGTAAAATAATTATTTCGAATGCACTCTGAAATTATAAAGCCTCTATCAAATTGATGATAGAGGCTTTGTTTTTTCTAGATTTCTCTTACTGTCAGATCTTATTCTTTTTTTATACTAGGCTCAATTCCACTAAGGATACTCTGCATGGAGTAAAATAAGAAATATCGATGAGGATTATGTTTCACGTATAATTTTGAGACCCTCGTCTTTTTGTTTTTTAAAGGATTGCTTTTTTCTATTCTAAATTTATTTAGTAAAAAAGTACTAACATCCGACTTTATACTATTAGTATTATTTTGATTCAACACTTTAATTCTAAGGTCATGATATTTAAAAGTCATAGTACCCTTTGAATAGTTTTCTTCAGCTTTAAACGAAAAACTCACGGTGTCTATTTCACCAGACTTGAATACTAATTGTTTTGAAGAAGCAACGATTGAATTAAAAGAAGAAAGAGGCATGGATGATACACTTCCTGAACAATAAAATAATTCACTATTAGCTTTTAGTGGAAATATATATGATTCGGTAAAGTTTCCTTTATTTAATATGTATCCATTAATAGTCGCTTCAACAGATTGGTTTTCGGTAAAATTGATGGAATCATTTGTGATGCCATATACTGATAGTTTGATTTTGTTTAGAGATATGGTTCCAACAGTATTCGTTTTTGGATTTAATGCTTCAAAGTTTAGTTTCCCATTTTTTACTTCAATTGTATCAAGAGAACATAAAATGGGAATCTGCTTGATTATTGTCTGCAGTGAGGGACGGTTTTCTTTTTTTAATGGCCGAGTATTGTCACGATAGATATCTATAAAACAATCGCTCATTTCAATTTTATTGATATCAATAATTTTGCTTTTTATAAGGAGATTATAATCAAAATGTTTTACTTCTAAATGAGCAGCATAAAATTCGGTTCTACTAGTTTGATAGATTGCTTTACTTGCAAATAAAGCCTTATTGTAAATCGGAGTCAATTTTAATGAATCAATATTTATAGATGAATTTGAAAATGATGCTAATATTTTTTTCGAGTATATGGCATATAAACTGCCCTCAACATTATATTTAAAATTATTTAATGTAACATCTAATTGATCGGCTAACATAAAGCTGTCTTTATGTATATTTTTTAAGTTTAAATTAATATTATCTGAAACAATACTGTTCTCAAAAGATTCAAAAATCGGAAACGAATCGATTGCGTTTTTATAAACACTAAATTTTACATTTATGATATCCATTTTTTTAATGGAAATTGCATTAAGTGATTTAGTAGTATTATTTTTTGATGTTATTTTTTTTACAGAAATCGAGTCATTTGAATTTATATAATACAATACAACGGGTTCAATGCATTCAATTCTTCCTATACTGAGGTTTTTATTTTTCACATAAGATAGTATGGAAAGATTAGCGAATTTTAAATGCTTTATTTTTATACTATATGTTTTAGATAAGTTCTGTTTGCCATGTTTTGGCACTATGGTTATATTATTTACGGATATTGTTTTTGAAAGTAAACTAATTGAAAGTTTATCAAAAGAGAAGTTATATAAGGAATCTGTCGACTCTGAAAATTTATTTTTAATTAAATGCTCAATTTTTTTAGGCAACCAATAATTGGCTAAAATATCTAAAATCAAAAAAATTAAGATGAACCCAAAAAGAAAATAACTTATAGACTTAATAATATTTTTCGCTATCATGTAATTGTAAATTATGCGAAAAGATTATACCGCCTCACAAAAATACTATAATTTAAAAACGAATAATTCTATTTATTGAATTTATGTGATTCGTGTAATTAATAATTTTTATTTTGTAAAATTCAGGAATCATATTTATTTTTTTATAAAGATGAATGCAACTAATCTGTGAATTGTGTAACTTTTATTGTTTTTTTTGTAATAGGCTTTATAGTGAGTTTACCATCTTTGTCTTGTGAAAAACATTCACATCTGTTCGTCAGTAGCGAAAACTCAAAATCAAATTATGAAAATATTAAACATTTTAAAAACATTTACATTTATATCAGTCGTATTAGTTACTAGTTGTAAAAAGAAAACAACAACAAGCCCTTCATCAGGATCAACTTCACCTCTTGTTGTAATTCCAACTCAAACAACAACTCAATCCTCAGTAGCCATGGCTGGCGCAGCTAATCTAGCTGTTCTTGCAGGATCTTCAATTAGTAATACCGGCGCAACTAATATCACAGGTGATATGGGATTAAGTCCAGGAACATCAGTTGGTGGCTTTCCTCCAGGAATTTTAATTGGTACGCTTCATATTAATGATGTTATTGCTAATCAATCAAAATTAGATTTAACTGCTGCATATAATGATGCCGCAGGAAGAACCGCTACCGATATTGTAACTTTATCAGGAAATATAGGAGGATTGACCTTAACACCAGGACTTTATAAATCTACTTCCTCTTTAGCAATTTCTTCAGGTGATTTGACATTTGATGCAAAAGGAAATGCAAACGCAGTTTTTATTATTCAAATAGCATCTGCGTTTACAACAACATCTGGTCGTAAAGTATTTTTAACAGGAGGAGCACAAGCTTCCAATATTTTTTGGCAAGTGGGTAGTTCAGCAACGTTTGGAACAACTTCAGTAATGAAAGGAACATTTTTGGTAATGCAGTCTATTTCATTTAATACTGGAGCAACACTTGATGGTAGAGCCTTAACAAGAACAGGCGCAGTTACTATGGCAGGAAACACGATAGTTAAATATTAAGTATTTATAAATTTATAAAAAGAGTGTTACTTAATAGTAACACTCTTTTTTTTGTTATATTAATTTATAATGACTGTGAATTATGTAACTATTTAAAATAGTTGTGTAATACTATTTCTTTTTTTGAGTCGCATTTTTGTTAAGTGAAAATTTATTCACGAATTTAAATATATTACAATGAAAAAACAATTACTACATATTGTAACAGCAGTTACTTTATTATCTTTTCCAAATGCAATTTCTGCTCAAGCGCCTAATTTAGGTACTGTAGCTGATTTTGTTTTATTTTCAACTAATGGTTCATTAACAAATTCTGGCATTTCTCAACTAACAGGAAATGTAGGAACTAACAATGGTTCAAGTACTGCATTTGGAAATGTAAATGGCGTAATGAATGATAATAATGGAGCAAGTGCACTTTGCGCTTCAGATTTATTGACAGCCTATAATCAGTTAAATGCTACAACACCATCAGCTTTTCCTGCACCTGCTTTAGGTAATGGTCAAACATTAACTGCGGGTGTGTATTCTATCTCTGGCGCAGCAACTTTAAATTTAGATCTTATTTTAGATGGTTTAGGGAATTCTAACTCAGTTTTTATTTTTCAAATTCAAGGCCCCCTTTCTACCAATACTAATTCAAAAGTAAAATTGTTGAATGGTGCTAAAGCATGTAATGTGTTTTGGAAAGTAGAAGGTTTAGTAGATATGGCTGCTGGAACTTCTATGAAAGGTACTATCATTGCTAATAATTCTGCTATTATAATGAGTACAGGCGATACACTTGAAGGAAGAGCTCTTTCTACAGCAGGCGCTATTAGTATTAATGGAGTATTAGCATATACACCAGTTGGTTGTAATAGTCCTATTCTTAATGGGCCTTCTTACCCTAATTTAGGTTCTACTGCTTGTTATGGTGTTTTTTCAGGGAATGGTGCAGTAACTAATACTGGTAATACTTATGTAACAGGTGGTGATGTTGGAACCAATGTAGGTTTAACAACAGGCTTTAATGCATTAAATGTTACTGGAGCTATACATCCTATTCCAGATGGTTCAACGGCTGCTTGTGCAGCTGATTTGTTAAATGTTTACACCTACTTAAATACTTTACCATATGATATTGAATTATTATATCCAGCGCAATTTGGTAACGGTTTAGTATTAACTCCTCATGCTTATATCATGAATGCTGCTACGTTTTTAAATGATACAGTTTATTTAAATGCTATGGGTAATGCTAATGGTGTATTTGTTATTAATATTAATGGAGCGCTTTCTACAAGTACTTACGCTAAGGTGGCACTAATCAATGGTGCGCAAGCTAAAAACGTATTTTGGAATATTGATGGTGCAGCCAGTATTAATAAATTTGCAGATTTTAAAGGAACAATTATTTGTAATAATGGTGCCGTAAGTTTAAATAAAGGAGTTAAACTTAGTGGAAGAGTTTTAACAACAGATGGTAATTTGACAACAGATTCTATTCATGTTACTATTCCTCCAACAACTTGTGGTTCTGTTGGGATTAATGATTTGAATAATAAAAATGTAAATGAAGTTGTTACTTTTTATCCTAATCCAATGAGTTCTTCTTTATCTGTTATAATTGATAATGCATCAGAATCAAACAGCAGCGAATTACGTTTTTATAATACTTTAGGTACTTTAGTTTTAACTAAAACAATTATAGAAAAATCAACCATTATAGAAACTAATTTTCCTAACGGAATTTATTTTTATAAGGTAATCACTAAAAATACTATTGTTCAATCAGGTAAATTAATTTCACAACAATAATTAGTTTATTTTTTATGAATCCTCTATCTGTTCATCAGATAGAGGATTTTTTTTATTTTTTGTAATTCCTAAAGTGTGAATGATGTAACTAATCACACTAGTAATGTAACATATAAGGAGCTTAATATAGCCTTCTTTGTATCGTGAAAATTAATTCACCAGTTAAATATAATAGAATATGAAAAGCAAATTTTTACTCATAATAACAATTGTTATTTTATCTTTTCCAAAAGTATATTTTGGACAAGCGCCCAATTTAGGAACTGCTGCAAACTTTGTACTTTTTACAACAGTTGGAGGAGTTAGTAATGTTGGTATTACGCATCTTACAGGTAATGTAGGAACTAATAGTGGTTTAAGTACTGCTTTTGGAAATGTAGATGGACAAATGCATGATAACGATGGTGTAAGCGCTCAGTGTGCGGCTGATTTATTAATTGCATATAATCAATTAAATGCTGCAGTCCCAACTTTTTTTCCTGCTCCTTTATTAGGCAACGGACAAACGTTGATTGCAGGTGTTTATTCAATTGCAACACCAGCCACTTTAAATTTAAATCTTACGTTAGATGGCTTAGGAGATCCTAATGCAGTATTTATCTTTCAAATACAGGGTTCTTTTTCAACCAATGCTTCAGCTAAAGTTAAGTTAATTAATGGTGCTCAAGCATGTAATGTGTTTTGGAAAGTAGAAGGACTAGTTGATATGGCAGTTGGAACCACCATGCGTGGAACTATCATTGCTAATAATGCAGCTATTAATATGACAGCTGGAGATACATTGGAAGGAAGAGCTTTATCAACTACTGGAGCAATTACTGTTTCGGGTATATTAGGATATAAACCAAATGGTTGTGGAAGTCTTATTTTAACTGGACCCACAGCACCTGTTTTAGCTTCGGTAGATTGTTACGCTTTATTTTCTACAAATGGTCCGGTTACTAATGTTGGCGTAACGAATGTTACAGGAGATATTGGAACTAATAATGGTTCTGTAACTGGTTTTAATCCTTTAAATGTTGTTGGTGCAATACACGGTGTTCCAGATGGCTCAACAGCTGCTTGTGCAACAGATTTAAATAATGTGTTTCTTTATTTAAATACATTACCTTTTGATATAGAATTACTTTATCCTGCACAGTTTGGTAATAATTTAGTTTTAACTCCACACACATACCTTATGAATAGTGCGGCATCGTTTACTGATTCATTGTATTTAAATGCTGAAGGTAATGCTAATGCTGTTTTTGTGATTAGAATTAATGGAGCACTTTCTACAAGTGTTAACTCAAGAGTAATTTTGTTAAATGGAGCTCAATCTAAAAATGTGTATTGGCTTGTAAATGGTGCTGTAACAATTAATGACAATTCTATTTTTAGAGGAACTATTATTTGTAATAATGGTGCTATTAGTTTAAATACAGGAGTTATGTTAGATGGTAGAGCATTAACAACAACAGGAGCATTAAATACGGCTGCTGTAACTGTTATATTTCCATTAGGAAGTTGTGGCACGTCAGTACCACCAGCAATTATGACACAGCCAACTAATCAAGTTGTGTGTGAAGGTAATTCTGCAATCTTTTCTGTATCAGCAACTGGCACGGCTTTAACTTTTCAGTGGAGAAAAGGTTTAGTTAATTTAGTAAATGGTGGAAATATTTCTGGAGCAACAACTGCTACTTTAACAATTAATCCAGCAAGTAGTGCCGATGCCGCAGCTAATTACAATGTTGTAGTTAGTGGATCTTCTACTCCAACTGTTTCATCAGTTAATGCTTCGCTAGTTGTTAATACGCCCCCATTAATTGTTTCTGAGCCCTCTAATCAAATTACTTGTTTAGGGAATGCAGTCACATTCACTGTTTCTGCAACAGGAACCGCTTTAACATATCAATGGAGAAAAGGTTTGGTTAACTTATTGAACGGTGGAAATATTTCTGGAGCAACAACCGCTTCATTAACTATTAATCCTGTGAGTATAACTGATGTAGCTTTAAATTATAATGTAGTGATTAGTGGCACTTGTTTGCCAAATGCCACGTCAATTGATGCTGCTTTATCAATCAGTACATCACCTACTATTACATCTGAACCTTCTAATCAAATAGTTTGTATAGGAAACTCAGTAACATTTACAGTGGCTGCTATCGGTGGAAATTTATTATATCAATGGAGAAAAGGTTTAGTTAATTTAATTAATGGTGGAAATATTTCAGGTGCAACTACTGCTTCTTTAACAATCAATCCTACTTCATTATCTGACGCAGCTTTAGATTATAATGTTGTTGTATCAGGCGCATGTTTGCCGAATGATATTTCTAACAATGCTTCACTTGCATTTAATACATCGCCAGTAGCAAATGCTAGTAGTAACTCTCCCGTATGTGCAGGTAGTTCAATTAATTTATCTTCAGCTTTAGTTACAAGCGGAACTTATTCTTGGTCAAGTTCTACTGGATTTACATCATCTTTACAAAATCCAGTTATTGTTTCTTCTTCAACTTTGGATGCAGGAACATATTCGTTAACTGTTTCAGATGGTACTTGTACATCTTCTGTATCTTCTGTTTTGGTAGTGGTGAATGATTGTGATTTTGATTTAAGTGTTGTTAAAACAGTTAATGTAGTTAATCCCGTAGTAGGTAATACAGTTGTTTTTACAATTGCAGCGACTAATAATGGTTCTTTAAATGCTACTGGAGTAATTGTTATCGATTTATTAGAAAGCGGTTATAGTTATGTGTCTTCAACAACAACAGTTGGTTCTTATGATGCTTTAACGGGTGTTTGGACAATTGGTAATTTAAATAGTGGTGTAACAGAAGTGTTAACTATTACAGCTACCGTTTTATCTTCTGGAAATTATGTGAATACCGCAATTATTTCGGGTAATGAAGCGGAAATAAACATGTCTAATAATAGTTCAAGTGTTGAAACGTTTCCATCAGATTTTAATATACCTGAAGGATTCTCTCCAAATGGAGATGGCATAAATGATTTATTTGTGATTAGAGGAATACTAAAATTCCCAAGTAATAATTTCACAATTTTTAATCGTTGGGGTGATAAAGTTTTTGAAGCAAGCCCTTATAAAAACACATGGGATGGATCAAATACAAAAGGTCTGACAATAGGAGGCGATGCTTTACCAACTGGCACTTACTTCTACGTAATTGATTTAGGAGATGGTTCAAAAGCAATCAAAGGAACTATTTATTTAAACAGATAGATTCTTTATAAAACAAATTAACATTTAAATAAAAAAATAATGAAAACATATAAAAAAATAATAATTCCTCTGATTTTAGTTTTAAACTTCGGCTTTATAAAAGCACAACAAGATCCCATGTATACGCATTACATGTATAACACCTTGGTTATTAATCCTGCTTATGCAGGTAGCCGAGATGCATTAACGGTAACAGCTTTACACCGTTCTCAGTGGGTGAAATTTAAAGGAGCTCCTATGGGACAAACTTTAAGCTTACATTCACCTCTTAGAAACGAACATGTGGGTATAGGCTTATCTGTGTCTAATGATAAAATAGGCCCTACAAATAATACTTCTGCTGTTATTGATTTTGCTTATATCATGAAGCTTAATAAAAAATCAAAATTAGCATTGGGATTAAGTGCAGGTGCAAATATGTTTCAAGCAAATTTAAATTCTGTACAATTAGATCAACAGGCAGACCCTTCGTTTCAAAATGATGTTAATAATCGTTTCACACCTAATTTTGGTTTTGGAGCTTATTACTCAAGAGAATGTTTTTATGCAGGCATATCAGTTCCTAAAATTATAGAAAATAAATATTCTGATTTAAATCTAAGCGCTGTTAATAGTGCAGTAGGTAAGGAACAACGACACTATTATTTTATTGCTGGTTCTATGATAAAAATCTCTGATAATTTAGATTTTAAACCAACAACTTTTGTTAAGGTAACTCCAGGGGCGCCAATTCAAGCAGATGTTACAGCCGCGTTTATTATTAAGAAGAAAGTGTTATTAGGAGTAATGTATAGAACAGGAGATGCTGTTGGTGCTTTAATTGGATTAGATTTAACAGAGCAATTTCATATAGGTTATTCTTATGATTATTCTTATGGTTTACAAACATTTAAGTATCATCAAGGAAGTCATGAAATTATGTTGAGATATGATTTTATATTTTCAAGTAAAAAACAAATACGTACTCCAAGATTTTTTTAATCAAAATTATATTAAAACAAAATGAAAAAAATAATTATACCCATTATATTATATATAGGCTTTAGTTTAAATTCTTTAGCTCAGGAAAAATCAAGACAAGAAATAAAAGGTGATAAATATGCATTTAAATATTCCTTCGATAAAGCTATAGATGCATATAAGCAGGCTGATAACTTAACAATTGGAGGCCAAAGAAATTTAGCCGACGCCTATCATCAATTAGATCAGGATATTGATTCAGAAATAGCCTACGCTAAATTAGTAAGTTTAAAAGAAGGTGTTTTACCTGAAGATTATTTTAATTATTCAAAAATCTTGAAGGCAAATGGTAAATATGAGGAAGCTTTTACTTGTATGGACAAGTTTTCGGAATTAAAGCCAAACGATTTACGCGTTAAAGATTATAAAGCCCATAAAGCTGATTTTCAAGATATGCTAAAAGACGATGGTAAGTATAAACTGGTGAACATGAATGTAAATACTGATGCACAAGATTTCGGAACTTGTTATTACAAAACAAGTGTCGTATTTGCTTCAACCAGAGCAGTAGCAAAAATGATTAAAAGAACATCCAATTGGAATGGTAAACCCTATTTAAATATGTATGTTTCAGAAGTAGCAGATAATCAATTAAAAAAACCTGAAATATTTAATAAAGGCTTGGATGGAAAACTACACGATGGCCCTGCTTCTTTTAATAAAGAGGGTACTTATATCGCTTTCACTAGAAATAATTATGATGATAAAAGTAAAGATAAGGTAGTTGAACTTCAGATTTATTTTAGTAGTTATTTAGAAGGTAAATGGTCTAAACCTATGCCGTTTTTGTTTAATAACGAAAAATATTCTGTTGGTCATCCTCATTTAACAGCAGATGGTAATACTATGTATTTTACAAGTGATATGCCTGGTGGCTTTGGTGGAGCAGATATTTATAGAACAACAAAAAATGAAAAAGGAGAATGGAATCAACCTGAGAATTTAGGTGATAAATTAAACACAGAAGGTGATGAAACGTTTCCGTTTTTTGAAGAAGTAAATGGAAGATTGTTTTTTGTATCAGATGGTCGATTTGGTTTAGGTGGTACTGATATTTTTATTGCCGCGATGAGTGGTTCTGGTTTTGATAATGTTCAAAATGCAGGGGCGCCTTTAAATACAAGATATGACGACTTTTCAGTGATTGCAGATGGCAAAACTAATAAAGGTTATTTCTCGTCTAATAGAGTAGGAGGAAACGGAGATGATGATATCTACTCTGTTGATTTTTTAAAATGGATAGAAGCTGGAAAAACATTAAAAGGAATTGCTAAAGATGTTAATGGAAATAGAATTCCAAACACATTCATTACATTATTAGATGAAAAAGGTAAAATGATAGATACTTTAACTACTAAAAATGATGCGGCATATATTTTTATCGTGCCTACTAATAAACAATTTAAGTTGATTGGTAAAAAGGTGGGTTATTCAAATGGTGAAAGCGAAGCTAACACTTTAGGAAAAGAATTAGTAGTTGTATCTGATGTCATTCTTCTTAAAACAGAAGAAGAACCGGTTGTAACTAAAACTAAAGAAGAGCCTATTGCTGATAAAATTAAAGAGGGCGCTGATTTGGGTAAAATTATTGAATTTAAGGCTATTTATTTTGATTTAGATAAACATAAAATTCGTCCTGATGCTGAAATTGAATTGAAAAAAATTATTAAATTGATGAATGAGTATCCTCAAATGACTGTTGAATTAGGAGCCCATACAGATTGTAGAGAAACAAAAGCGTACAATCAGTTATTATCAAATAGAAGAGCAAAAGCTTCTGTAGATTATATTCGCAAGGGTATTACTAACCCAAACCGAATTACTGGTAAAGGATACGGAAAGTCCAAATTGATTAATAATTGTTCTTGCGATGGAGAAGTTGTTTCTGATTGTTCGGAAGAAGAACATCAAAAAAATAGAAGAACAGAATTTATAGTTCTGAAAAAATCAAATTAAAGAGTGTTTGTTGATTTTAAAAGCCTCTATCATAGTTTTGATAGGGGCTTTTATGTATAATACAAAGTGTGAATGATGTAACTTATCATTAGTGTAGTGTAACAAATTTGCCTAGGAGTTGTTCACCTTTGCTATGTGGAAATTTATCCATAATTAATAAAAAAATCATGACAAATATAGATCAACTAAAAGGAAATTGGAACGAAACAAAGGGCAAATTGAAGCAAAAATTTGCTATACTAACTGATAGCGATATGTTGTTAGTAGAAGGTAAACAAGATGAGTTATTAGGAAGACTCCAAATTAAATTAGGTAAAACAAAGGAAGAAGTTCAAAAACTTATTTCTGAATTATAAAATTAAAAACAATTATAAATTAATCATAAAAAACTAAAAAATGAAAAAATCAATATTCGCAATAGCAATTACAGCATTAGTAGCAGGAACAAGTATAACAAGTTGTGATTCTTCAACAAAAAAAGTAGAAGATGCGGCTGTTAAAGTAGATGAAGCTTCAGAAGATTTAACGGATGCTAAAAAAGAGTTTAATGAAGAGTATGCTAAATTTCAAGCAGAATCCGAAAAAAGAATGGTTGAAAATGACAAGCAGATTGCAGAATTAAAAGCTAATAAGGCTCAATTAAAAAAAGAGGCAAAAGCTGATTATGACAAAGCAATTAAAGACATTGAAGAAAAAAATTCAGCGTTAAGAATTAAAATGAATGAATACAAAGAAGAAGGAAATTATAAATGGGAATCATTTAAACGTGAATTTAATCACGATATGGATGAGTTAGGACAATCATTAAAAGACTTAACAAAAAATAATACAAAATAATAGTCTAAAGAATTATAAAATGAAAAAAATATTAATTATAGCTAGTTTATTCTCAATTTCTGCTACAATAGCTGTGGCACAAGAAAGCTCTAATGAGACTGATAATCGTGAAAAATTTCAATTTGGATTAAAAGCTGGATTAAATTATTCTAACGTTTATGATGAACAAGGAGAAGAATTTGAGGCAGATGCAAAATTTGGTTTTGTGGGAGGTTTGTTTGTTGCAATACCTATTGGGAAGTATTTAGGAATTCAACCAGAAGTGTTAATATCTCAAAAAGGCTTTAGAGGTAATGGAGTTATTTTAGGAAATCCTTACAGTTTTAATAGAACGACTACTTATATTGATGTGCCATTGCAGTTTATGTTGAAGCCAAGTGAATTTTTTACAATTTTAGCTGGCCCTCAATTTTCTTACTTAATGAATCAACGTGATGTTTTTACAAGTTCAACTGTAAGCTATGCGCAAGAGCAAGAATTTAAGCAGGATAACATTCGAAAAAATGTTTTTGGTGTTGTAGGAGGTTTTGATATTAATTTAAGACACATTACACTTGGTGCAAGAGCAGCTTGTGATCTTCAAACTAATGCAGGTGATGGTACATCTTCAACACCTCGTTATAAAAACGTTTGGTTTCAAGGAACAGTTGGATATAAATTTTATAAATAATCTAACCTATTAAAAAAATATTATGAAAAAAAATATCATTATACTTATTGTGTTAGCTTTTTATATGAAAAGTGCAAACGCTCAAGAATCAACCTCACAGCAAACATCTTCTCCTGAAAAATATGGTAAAACATTAAATCTAGGAGCGGGTGTTGGATATTATGGTCATATTGGAAATATGTTGCCAGTAGGTTCATTAAATTATGAATTTGATGTCGCTAAAAATTTCACATTGGCCCCATTTATAGGTGTTTATTCTTATACTCGTTATTACTATTGGGGAAATCCAAATAAACCGTACGATGATCCTTCTTATCGTAGGTATTCATATCGCGTCATTGCAGTTCCTGTTGGCGTAAAAGGAACTTATTATTTTGATCAATTATTTCATGCAAATTCAAAATGGGATATTTATGCGGCAGGTTCTGCTGGCTTTGTATTTAGAAGTATTGTATGGGATGATGATTATTATGGAGATAAGCAAGTTTACAAAAGTGCTACTCCATTGTATCTAGATGCTCATATTGGCGCTGAATATCATTTAAGTCAAAAGGCGGGATTGTTTCTTGATTTATCGACTGGTGTATCAACTTTTGGTTTAGCTATTCATTTTTAAAATAATTATCATGCAAAATACAGACAATAAGAACAAAGAAAAATCTCCTGAAATTAAAAGCGGCTCTGATTGTACAGGATCAGATAATGACGCTGATAAAACAGGAACAGATAAAAATGCCGATAAAACAGAAATCACCCAAACGCCTAAAAAAGTTGGGGCTGATAAATTTGATAAACCTAAAAGAGAGGTAGATCCAGATAAAACTGGTATAGACACTGATGCAGACAAAACAAAAAAGGAAAAATAATAATTTATAATATCAAAATGGGAAATATACTATATACAATAGCAGTTATACTAGTGATTATTTGGGGAATCGGATTCTTAGGATATCATACAGGTGGAATTATTCATATTCTTTTGGTTATCGCTGTAATCGCAGTCATATTAAGAGTTATTCAAGGCAAAAAGCCACTTTAAATTAAACAATTATTAATCAATTAAAATTAAAATTATGAGTAAAGGAAATGTAGTAATCGGAGTATTGGCAGGTGTTGCCGTTGGAGCATTAATAGGAATTTTATTTGCTCCGGATAAAGGTTCGGAAACAAGAAGAAAAATCTCTAAAAAGAGTTCAGATACAATTGATGATTTAAAGGAAAACTTTGATAAATTATTAAATAATGCTTCGGATAGATTGGAAACAATCAAAGATGAGGCTGTTGATTTATACGAAAAAGGAAAACGTCAAATATCTTAATCAAAAAATTAATCTTAATATTTTTTTTGTATGTACACAACTAGCAATACACTATATTTTATAGCCATTTTAATGGGTGGCATTTGGGCAGCAGGTTTTTTTATCTATAATGCAGGTAATGTTATCCATGTGTTTTTAGTGATAGCTGCTATTGCGCTTTTGTTACGAATATTAAGAGGAAAAGATTCTAAAGAATAAATAGTATTTAATCATTTATAAAATATACACAATGGAAAATTCAAAAGATACAGGAAAATTAATAGGTGCACTAGTGGTTGGTGCATTAGTAGGCGCTGCATTAGGCGTATTATTTGCTCCAGATAAAGGCAGCGTAACTCGTAAAAAATTAATGGGCGGAGCTAAAGATTTAGCTGATGATATTAAACAAAAAATGATGGACGAAGCTACCGCTTTTCGTAATAGAGCAGAAGAACTAGAAAACATGGCTGAAGGCAAAATTGCTGAGGCTTCAGAGAATTTGAAACAAAAAGTGGAATCTTTTAAAAATCATAGTTAATAAAATGAGTCAATCAATGGTTTAAATATTGATTGACTCATTTTTTTTGAATAATTACTAAAACTTTACGAATGATTGAACAAGATAAATTAGAAGAATTGTCACAAAGCTTAAATAAGTATGTAAAAACTAATTTTGAATTAATAAAATTGGAAGCAACAGAACGTGCTTGTGTTGTAGGATCTAAACTAATAGTTAGTTTATTATTATTAGTTGTTGGGTGTTTTTTAGTTTTATTTATTAGTCTTGGTGCAAGTTTTTATTTGTCTAATTACTTTAATAATAACTACATAGGTTTTGTTATTGTGGCTGGCTTTTATTTTCTTATTGGCCTAATTTTAATTTTAGGCAAAAGAACGCTAGTGGAAAGGCCATTACGCAATAAAATTATACGCAAAATATTTAGTGAAAATTAGTTTATATTTTAAAAGGAATTATGGAAAACATTAAAATAACCAATCATGCTCAATTGCAAATACGTATTATGCATTTAAGATCAGAAAAATTAAGTCAAGAAATTGAACTCAAACATTCTGTAAAAGAGTTTGTATACTCTATTAGCCCTCTTTCTATTGTGAAAAATTCATTGCACTCACTTGTGCAAGATAAAGAAGTGAGAATGGACATGGCAAAAGTTGGATTAAATATAGGTGCAAATTTTTTGATAGATAAAGTTGTTGGTAGAAGTCGAAGTATTAAAGGTTTTTTAAGTTCTATGCTAATTGAAAAAGTGTCTTCATCATTTATTAATGGTAACGCTTCCTCTATCATTTCAGGAATTAGTAAATTGATTCATTCAGGTTCAAAATCATCTTAAGAGTATGAGTACTGAATTCAAAATGCCTTTTTACGCTAAAGCGGCGTTAATTTTTATAGGCTTGTTTACCCTAGTGAGTATTTTATACATAGCTCAGTCTATTATTATTCCAATTGTTTATTCTACAATAATTGCCATACTTCTAAATCCCTTGGTTCAATTTTTTGTAAATAGAAAGATGAATTTAGTTTTGTCAATTTCTTTAGTTTTAGGTGCGGTTACATTAATTTTCGTTAGTGGCTTAGCATTACTTTCCTCTCAATTTGATGAATTTTCGGAAGCCCTTCCTACTATTTTAGATAAATTTTACAAAACGTTTGATTCATTTATTAGTTGGATTTCTACCAATTGCAATATTAGCACACGTAGCATAAACAATTATATTGCATCTTCAAAAGCTAGTGCAATGAATAATAGTAATTCTTCCATTGCTTTAACACTTAATTCACTTGGTAGTGTTTTATTTATGCTGATTTTAATTCCAGTTTATGTTTTTATGATATTGTTTTATCAAAAACATTTAATCATGTTTATTTATAAATTATTTGGAAATAGTAATGAGTTAGAAGTTAAAGAAATTATATCTTCTTCTAAAGGAATTATTCAAAAATATTTAGTTGCCCTATTAATTGAAGTGGCTATCATTGCTGTTTTAAATTCAATAGGTTTATACATTTTAGGTATTAAATATGCTTTAGTTCTTGGAATTCTTGGCGCTACTCTTAATGTTATTCCCTATTTAGGAGGCTTAGTAGCAATGACCATATATGGAATTATTGCACTAGTTACTAAAGATTCATTCACTTACGTAATTTATGTTTTGATACTGTATTCCATTATTCAATTTATTGACAATAATATTATTATGCCAAAATTGGTTGGTTCAAAAGTTAAAATTAATGCGCTTATTGCTATTATAGCTGTGATTGTTGGTGGAGCGATCTGGGGCATCGGAGGTATGTTTGTTTCTCTTCCAATGATTGCTATTCTAAAAATTATTTTCGATCATATACCATCTTTAAACCCATGGGGCTTTTTATTGGGAGATACTATCCCTGTAACATCATTATTCAAATTTAAAACAACTAATAAATAATATACATATGAAACCAAACATTGGAATATCCGAAAAAAAATTAAATGCCATTACTGAATTATTATCAGTGGTATTATCAAATCAAGTAACATTATATACAAAAACCAGAAAATTCCATTGGAATGTTTGTGGTGATAGTTTTATGGAGTTACATAAATTATTTGAAGCTCAATATAAAACAATTGAAGAGTCAATTGACCTTGTCGCTGAGCGCATTAGTAAATTAGGTAGTAAAACTATTGGAACAATGAATGAATTTTCTAAAATGAGTTCAATCAAAGAACATCCAAATAAATATGCGACCTCAAAAGACATGATAAAAGAGCTTTTAGAAGATCATGAATTAGTAATTAGGGCACTTCGTAAAGATGTAGATTGTTGTTCTGATAATTACAATGATGCTGGAACAGCAGATTTTTTAACTGGTTTGATGGAAGAGCACGAAACAATTGCATGGACTTTAAGAAGATATTTAAACTAATTATCTTAAAATTTCTATTTATTAATTATAAAATAATCAAAAATGACAACAGGAAAAAAAGCAGGTATTTGGATGGATCATGCAAGTGCTCATATTATCGAATTTTCAAATGATACTTCTGAAGTAAAAGTAATTGAATCTAAATTTACTCATCAAGAAAAAGAACACACTTTAAGTAAGAATGAAAATTTAATGCATAATAAGGAACAGCAAATGCATTCAAGTTATTATAAAAATTTGGAAGATGTTGTTTTAAATTACGAGGAGGTCATTCTTTTTGGACCAACAGATGCAAAGTCAGAATTGCATAATATATTAAAAGATAATCATCACTTTGATAAAATTAAGATTGTTATTCAACAATCTGATAAGATGTCTGATAATGAACGACTAGCTTTTGTAAAAGATCATTTTAAAAACAGATTTCATTCAATTTAAATAAAACAATCATGGAACGAGAAAATCATTATGCTACAGTTTCTGAAGCAATTAGGCAATTGCAAAATCAAGGCTTTACAATTGATTTTAATTTAAAAGAAAATAGTCTCGTTCATTACTATCAAAAATATGGTGATTGTTTTGAAATAGTTGATGTATATCGCTACGAAGGAAATTCGGATCCAGCAGATGAGGCTGTGGTTTATGCCATTCAATCGAATACAGGATTGAAGGGGATTTTAGTAGCCGGTTTTGGTATTTCTTCGGATACTGCTACAACAGAAATTCTTAAAAAAATATCAATTAAAAAAACGTGAGTTATTTTTAATTAGCGCACTCCAATAATGGTGTTTTTCTTTCTAGGTTTAAATAAGGCATTGAATTTATATTCAATGCCTTCACTTGGCATTAATGCAGGAGATTGTATTAATTGCATTTGTGGAGAAATGAAGAAAAATCCAGACAAAGTTTTGATGTTATACACTTGTTTAGCGGTGCTATTTTTAGTTTGATGTAATATTATCCAATCTTGTTTTTGGTTTGCTTTTAAATAACTTTTGTAAGTTTTTATACTATCATCTAAACATATACTGATAAAAGTAACCTTATCATTAAACTTCTTTTTTAAATCAATAATCTTCTGCATTTCCTTTTGGCTAGTTTCACTTTCGCTAGAAAAGAAATTTAAATAAATATGTTTGCCTTTGTAACTATATAAATTTATGGATGCTCCTGTTTTATCATTTGCTATAAAATCAGGTGCCTGTGCGCCAGCTTGTAATTGATTAATAGTCTGCAACATCTGAAAAGCAATTTTTTTATGTTCCCGCACCGTCGTTTCTCTGTATAATTGCTCAATCACACTTTGAACTTGTTTTTTATCAAAATCAGGACTATAATAAAAATCTATCAAGCCCTTCAAAATCAATAATTCTCTTAAAGTATCATTAGTAATGCTTTTGTCTCCTCTAAATTGTATTTGTAAATCTTTATAGTCAGCAAAGCTGTTAATACTGTTGTAGATATTACCGCCATTTTTAGTTGACGCATAGGCTTTTAAATACCCTTTGAAGTGCGCATTAAAAAATTGCATGTACTCAAAATTATTGTACTGAATAGGTTTTTTATCTATAAACTGTTTGTTCAATAATAATCTGCTTCTAGAGGTGTTAGAGAAAAAATTCGCGAACGAATATTCTAAATAATTTTTGAAATAAGGATTTTTAATATGCTCATACCTTTTTTTAGATACATTTAAAAATGTATCTAACATGGTATTTATTTTAGCAGGAGACAAATATTTGTCGGTAGAATTTATAAATAAATTATTGTATTGAGTATTGAAATCAATAATCAAAGCGTTTAATTCGGTACTGTCTTTTCCATATACACTAATATCAACTGTAGTTTCGGTGCCTTCTTGATGATTAGCGGTTGAATCTTCTTTTGGAAAATAGATGCCATACACAAAATTTGGCTGCACATATACTTTACCAACTAAATTATTAATACTAATTAAAATCGGTTTTGTGTTTTTTGATTGTAGCTTCAGTTCAAAGTAGCCATCCTTATCAACCGTATCAACGCTTTCTTTGTTTATGGTGTAAGTGATATAGTCTGTGAAGTCATTTAATACAACTTCTTTGCCTATATGCGAGATATGAGCTTTACCTTTTATGGTAATATTTTGTGCTTGAGAGATGAAAGCTGTGAATATGAAAAAAAGGATAAATCGCATACGTTTCTATAATACCAAATATACTATAAGTTACAGATTAATTTTTGATGGATTTACTAAAATATGTTATTTCATATATCCTGATGAATAGTTTGTTTACTACCTCCAGAGAGGTGGTGGGTGAAACTAATCAGTATTTTGATTAAAAAAACTAAAATGAACATTCCCGTATTTTCGGGTTTCGATATAGTTTTTCTTTGAACTTAAATCTGTTTTTTGTCCGTGTTCAATAATTAAAAAGCCGTCAGGCTTTAATAAATTATTTTTAAAAACTAATTCATGAATCATTTCAATATTTTCTAATTCATACGGCGGATCTGCAAAGATTAAATCAAAAGGTGTGGAAGATTTTTCTAAATATTTAAATACATCAGCTCTATCTGTAAAAATAGTGTTCATTTTTAAAGCCTTTGCTGTGTCTTTTAAAAAATAAAGGCAGGGTGTGTGTTTGTCTACTGAGTATATTTTTTTAGCACCACGAGACGCAAATTCAAGGCTAATATTTCCTGTTCCGCAAAATAAATCAAGTACTGTGATGTCATTAAAGTCCAATTTATTATTCAGGATATTAAATAAGCCTTCTTTAGCAAAATCAGTAGTTGGTCTTACGGGTAAATTTTTGGGTGCAATAATTTGTTTGCCTTTATATGTTCCTCCAATTATTCGCAAAATAATCTATTTAATAAAGTGTAATTAAAATGTTGAGGCATCCCTTTAAGATTTACCCAATTAATGGCCTTGTGCCCCATTCCTAAATTAATATTTTTAATATATTTTTTTAGAGAATTGATTAAAGGCGAAGAAGAGTCTATATTACCAATGATCTTAATATTTACGATTAAGGGATTTAAGTGATATTGTTCTAAAATAAATAGCACATAATACAAAACGTCCTCTTGTGTTTTAATAGAATATTGATTTGCTAATACTAATTTTTGTTCTTGTTTTACAACAACTTCTATGTAATTAGAATGAATAGATAAAATAATTTGTTCTTTCATCAATTCTTCAGAAGATAACATCAATTTAGATACTACATTCAGTGTATGCTTTAAAAGATGATTTGGAAACAATTGATCAAGCGTTGATTTCAGTTGCTCATCAACAGCATATATTAATTTGATGTCCGTGTTAATGTCGTCTGTTAAAATTAAGTTGCTGCCAATGGCTCCACAATTAAATTCTAGCAGAGCTCTATTATTCTCCATATTATAAAATGCACTAGGGCATAATGTAAATTGAGGAGTAAAATAATTGATGTAAACGTGCTTGTATGTTTTTTTAGAGAAGTGAAAATGTTTTACTGCAATAATTAAATACTCGCTTAAAGAATGTTGTAGGGTGTTTTCAATTGGATACTGGCAAATGTAAAGGGGATTATTGTCGTTAAATTGAAATTCGCAAAATTTAATTAGGTTATCAGATAATTCAATAACTAAACCATCAGCTAAATCTGATAATTGACCAAATGAATTATGATTGGTTTCTAATGACATTTTACTACAAAACTAAACTATTAATGCGATTACAAAAATAATATTTAATGCGATTAATAAGTTAATTGCCTGTGGAATTCTGAGCAAATAATAGCGCAGGCATTGGCCGCATTCAAGGATTCGCTGCCATTGCTATTAGCAGCAGGGATAGTAATACGATGAGAAATATGGGTTAAGACTTCGTTTGAAATTCCATTAGCTTCGTTGCCAATAATTAATAAGCCATGGTTTAAGGAAGTGGTGTATATATTCTCACCTTCGAGCACAGCCCCATAAATTGGCAGATTATTAGTTTTAACAAGAAGTTCATCAAAACTCATAGTAATCACATTTACGCGCAATACAGCTCCCATACTTGCTTGTAGTGTTTTTGGATTATATAACTCAGTTGAATTTGGAGAACAAATCACTTGTTTGATACCAAACCAATCAGCAATTCTAATAATAGTACCCAAATTGCCTGGATCTCTGATGTCATCTAAAAAAAGACTGGTTAAAGTGTTTAAAAGCACAACATCCAGCTTTTGCTCAGTAGATTTTACAACAGCTAATACTTGATTTGGGCTGGTTAAATGACTTATCTTTTTAAGATCTTCGGTTGTGATTTCTGTAAATGAGATTGCATTATCAATTAAATCTGATTTGTGACTATCAATGAAATCAATGGTTGCAAACACTTCTTTGATCTCAAATTTTTGATGATTGATAAATTCTGTCACCAATTTAATGCCTTCAATAATAAACAAGCCTTCCTCTTCTCTATTTTTTTTAGAGTGAAGCGATTGAATATGTTTTATCTGATTTTTACTAATCATTTTTTAAACTTAAATTAGTAGGCTATAAATGTAAGTAAACCAATTGACCTTTCTACAGTATATAAAAAGTTTTTTAAATCCTTCGTGTAAAACGGGTAGGTTTTTCTTTTTGATATTGATTGTTTCATTTAGTTCCTGCAACATAAATAAACATTTGAAAGAGAGTGAATTTTTGTTAACTAAAAATGCATTAAAAGAAAATGGAACTGATATAGATAATAATGAAATAGAAGCTTTTATTAGACAAAAACCGAATAGAAAGGTTTTGAAATTGGTTCGATTTAATTTGTGGTTATATAATCAGGTGGATAAGCAAAAGATGCTTAAGAAAAAAGAAAAAAGAGATGCCAGATTTGATAGAATTAATGCAAAACGTTTAGCAAAAAACGCTAAAAGAAATAATAAAAGAACGGCTAAAGGCAAACCAACAAAACTCCCTAATCTTAAAAATAAGGAAAAGCCTACCTTTAGAGAAAGTATTATGGAAGCAGGAGAACCGCCTGTTATTTTAGATACATTTTTAACCAAAATCACAAAAAATCAACTTCAAAAATTTGTTTTTTCTAAAGGCTATTTTGATTCTAAGGTAAGAGATAGTTTATTTTTAGATGTGAAAAATAAGCGAGCTAAAACGTATTATTTTATTAGTAAATCAAAACGCTATAGCATTAAAAATATCAGTTATAAAATTGAGGATCCTTTAATAGAATATTTTATTTTAAACGATAGCATGTCTTCTTTAATTAAGCATAATGCTTATTATGATGAAGATATACTTCAAAAGGAAAGAGGTAGAATTACTGAGAGTCAATTAAATAATGGATTTTTTTACTTTGCTCCCGAGTATGTAAACTATTTAGTGGATACCAATTTAACTGGGCAGAAAGTAGACTTAACTATTGGAGTAAAAATGTTTTCTAAATCATTTGACGAAACAAATGATTCGCTAGTTTACATTAACCATCCTCGTTTTTATATTGAAAATGTTTATGTAATTCCCGAAAATATAGTTGATTTTAAAGGTCGTGCCAATGAAACGTATATGAAGGATACCCTGGAATATAATGGACTCAAAATCTTACATAATAATAAACTACTCTTTCACAAAAAAGATTTAACACGCGATATTTCCATTTCTCCAGGCCAGCTGTATCAACAGAATTTAGCGGAAGAAACTTACAAAGGCTTAAGTAATTTAAAAGTATTTAAGAGTGTTTATATTCAATACATTAAAAATCCTTATTACTCAGATAAATTAGATTGTTACATCGTTTGTCAACCTGTAATAAAACAAGCGGTTACTATTGAAACCGAAGGAACAAACACCTCTGGTAACTTAGGAATTGCTGGTAGTTTAGTGTTTCAAAATAAAAACGCCTTCAAAGGAGCAGAGTTAGTAGAATTAAAATTGAAAGGTTCATTGACTGCCCAAAAACAATTTAACACCACTCAAAGCACAGATATTAATAATGTTCAAAGTACATTTAATACTATTCAATTTGGACCTGAATTAAATTTCACGTTTCCAAAACCATTATTTCCGTTCACCTTATTTTATTATAGAAAGGATTTAAATGAAAAGCGATATTTTGTTCAACCAAAAACAATCGTCAACCTTTCAGTTAATTACCAATCTAGGCCTGAATTTAATAGAACGATTTCAAATATCTCCTATGGCTTTAAGTTTAAAAATAGCAAAGGAATGTTTTCTTATGATGTTATTCCATTAGAGGCTTATATTGTGAAAGCAAAATTATTTGGAAGTTTTCAAAGTGACTTATTAAAGTTAAATGATTTTTATCTTTTAAATTCTTTTCAAGATCACATTACTACTTTATCAAAAATATCAACAACTTTTAATAATCAGGGTTTAGCAAAAAAAAGAAATTTGATGTATTTGAGAATGAGCATTAGTTCTTCTGGTAATATTTTACGAGGACTTTATTCAATAACCGATCAACCAAAAGATTCACAAGGGCGCTATCTAATTCAAGATATTCCGTTTTCTCAATTTGTAAAATTAGATGTGGATTATCGTTTTTATTTTCAAATCAGAAAACTTGGTAAACTGGTTTACCGTTTGGCGGGAGGAGTAGGAAAACCTCTTAAAAATTTAACTTCATTACCATATGAACAAAGTTTTTTTGGTGGTGGTCCCAATAGTAATCGTGCATGGCGAGCAAGAACGTTAGGCCCAGGAAGTTATTCGCAACCAGATTCGGTGAGTTCTAGATATGATAAAATAGGGGACATTCAAATTGAAACGAATCTTGAGTATCGCTTTCATATATTTAAATCATTCTACGGTGCTTGGTTTGCCGATGCAGGTAATATTTGGCTGTCCTACAACGATCCTAATAAACCTAATGGAGAATTTAAACTCGATAAGTTTTATAAAGAAATAGCCATTGGTTCAGGTTTTGGTTTGCGGTACGACTTTAGTTTTTTTGTATTAAGGCTTGATGGGGCAATGAGAGTTCACGACCCTCAATATGCTGCAGGAAAACGCTGGGTGTTTGGTAAACAAACGCTTCGAGAATCGGCTATTTTAAATTTTGGTATCGGTTATCCGTTCTAAAAACCAACATTCTGTATCTCTTAAAAAAGGTTATCTTTATACCCTTATTTCAAAATCAATGAGTTTTATAGAAGAATTACATAAAAGAAAAACCTTTGCCATTATTGCCCATCCCGATGCTGGTAAAACTACTTTAACTGAAAAGTTATTGTTATTTGGTGGAGCCATTCAATCAGCAGGTGCCGTAAAATCTAATAAAATTAAAAAATCAACGACTTCCGATTTCATGGAAATTGAAAAGCAACGTGGTATCTCGGTTTCAACTTCCGTTATGGCTTTTGATTATCGTGATTTTAAAGTCAATATTTTAGATACTCCTGGTCACGAGGACTTTGCCGAAGATACCTACCGTACTTTATCTGCTGTGGATAGCGTGATCATGGTAATTGATTGTGTGAAAGGTGTTGAGCCACAAACACGTAAATTATTAGAAGTATGTCGTATGCGAAATACACCAGTAATTGTGTTCGTCAACAAGATGGACCGTGAAGGACAAAACCCTTTTGATTTATTAGATGAAATTGAAAAGGAATTGAAAATTAGAGTACGTCCTTTAACATGGCCAATAGGTATTGGAAAATCATTTAAAGGCGTTTACAATTTATATGAGAAAAAATTATCTCTTTTTCAAGGGGATAGCAAAACAACGGTTGAAGAAAGTGTGGTGTTGGATAATGTAAACGACAGCGAAATTGAAAAATACATCAGCGAAGATTTCGCTAATCAATTACGTGATGATATTACGTTGATTGATGGTGTATATGATGATTTTGATAAGACAGAATATTTAAAAGCAAACGTAAGTCCTGTGTTTTTTGGAAGTGCGGTAAATAATTTTGGTATTAAAGAATTATTAGATTGTTTTGTTGAAATAGCTCCAACTCCTCAAGGTAGAGATACAGATGTAGCTGGACACATCGAACCAGATTCATCAAAATTTAGCGGATTTGTATTTAAAATCCATGCTAACTTAGATCCTAAGCATAGAGATAGAATTGCGTTTTTGCGAATTGTATCAGGCAAATTTGAGCGTAATAAATATTACTACAATGTTCGTGAGCAAAAAGACATGCGCTTTAGTAATCCAACAGCATTTATGGCACAGCAAAAATCTGTGATTGATGAATCTTTTCCTGGTGATGTGATTGGTTTGTATGATGCAGGTAATTTTAAAATCGGAGATACTTTAACCGAGGGTGCTAAGTTTCATTTTAAGGGAATTCCTAGCTTCTCTCCAGAATTATTTAAATACGTGACTAATTTAGATCCGATGAAAACTAAGCAACTACAAAAGGGCTTAGAACAATTAACGGATGAAGGAGTTGCACAGTTATTTACTAAAAAAACGGATGGTAGAAAAGTAGTTGGTACTGTAGGAGCTTTACAGTTTGAAGTTATTCAACATCGTTTAAAATCAGAGTATAATGCTTCATGCGGATATGATTCTATTAACTTATATAAAGCACTTTGGATTGAATGTGGTGATAAGAAAAAACTTGATGAATTTTTAATTGATAAAGCAAATCATATTGCTTATGATAAAGAAAATCGTTTAGTGTTTTTAGCAGAATCCGCTTGGTTATTGGAAATGGCTCAAACAAAATTCCCTGAAATAAAGTTTCATTTAAAGAGTGAGTTTTAATTAAACTCTATCAATATAATTTTTTAAAATAATAACCACATAGGCACATAGAAATAAATGGTAGAGAGAATCGTATAGAAAACATGTTTTTACACATAGTTTGCTGTGTGCAAAAGCAAAGCTTCTATCTCTAATTTAATTAACTAATATCATCTATGTCTCTATGTAGTTAAAAACATACACTATTAAACCTAAATACAATGGCAAATATTTTCGAGTTCAACGGTTACAAACCAATCATAGATAAAAGTTCTTTTGTTCATCCAAATGCTACCGTAACTGGTAATGTGATTATTGGAAAAAATGTATATATCGGTCCTGGTGCTGCTATTCGTGGCGATTGGGGACAAATTATAATTGAAGATGGTTGTAATGTTCAAGAAAATTGTACCATACATATGTTTCCAGGAACAACTGTTTTATTAAAAGAAGCTGCTCATATTGGTCATGGCGCCATTATACATGGCGGAACTATTGGTAAAAATGTGTTAGTGGGAATGAACTCTGTGGTGATGGATAATTGTGTGATCGGAGATAATTGTATTATTGGCGCATTATGCTTTGTGCCTGCTGATACTGTTATTGAAGATAGAAAAGTAGTAGTTGGAAATCCTGCAAAGGTGGTTAAAGATGTAAGTGATGATATGATTTCTTGGAAAACAAAAGGAACTGCTTTATACCAACAATTACCTGCAGATTGTTATGCGACTTTAAAACCCTGTGAACCTTTAAGAAGAATGCCAGCATTTAGACCAGAACAACAAAACGAATACAAAACTTGGAACGAGTCTAAAGAAAAAACTAAGAAGAAATAATTTATTTATTAGCAAATATGTATTTGTTTAAATTTACCGCATAGGAATATAGGTGAATAAGGTGTAGGAGGGGGATAGAGAAAAATGTTTTTTACACATAGTGCTTTATGTGAAAAGCGTAGCTTCTATCTCAATCTTTAATACATAGAAAAACTATGTGTCTATGTGGTAAAAAATTTAAATTTAATGATCGTAAGCATGACATGGTGGAGCTTTCATATTAAGCTTTACGTTTAATGTAATTCCAAAAAAGAAATACCAATCTTTTGTTTTTGGATTTCCTCTTTGTTCATTAATATTACTACCTGCATTTTTTGATCTGTCAGACATATTAACAGCTGTTGCTGAATTTAAAGGAGCTGTGGCTGGATCAGGGTAAGTTCCACTCACATCATCTAAATAATCGGTAAATGTTTTTCTTGGCCCCCATTCTAATCCAATACCTACTTGTTTAGATACATTCATCTTGGCGCCAATTCCAAATGGTATAGAAACTTGTGTTAAATTGTACGATTTCGATTGCCCTTCTGTTTTTAGGGGCTGTAAATCAATCCATTTATTTCCTACTTGCCCTCGGGGCTTAAAAGTAAACACATCAATTCCTAAAAATAAATAGCTGGTAAATTTGTACTTATCGTTACTGATTCGGTATTCTAAAAAATTAAACTCAGCAATGACATTAAATTCAATAATACGAGATTTGAAATTCAAATTACGTTGTAATTGATCCGCATCATCACTTTGGGAATCATCTCCCATGACATTACCCCAATTTATACCTCCTCTAAATGCATATCGGTAATTTGGTGTAAATCTGTAAAAGGCACCTGCAGCAGGTTGTGTTAATGCAAATTGTCTCTTCGGATTTAGATCTCCAAGGTAATAAGCTCCTCCAATAAAAATACCAACTTCGTGTTGACGAAAATTTCTTTTTTTTGTTTGAGACAACAACGTTGATGTTGTTATTAAAAATGCTACTAGTATGTAAAGGCAAAATTTCATTACTGCTTTATATAACGTATATATATTTAAATTAGTATTTAAAGGACTACAAAATAATGATTTTAATTTTATATGTCACGCTTTTATCTTCGCTAATTAACAAATATAATCCAGTAGCCAAGTTGCTGCGTTTCAAATGATAGCTTTCAGATTCACAGAAATCTTCTAAAACTATTTGTCCCGAAGAATTGTATAATGTGATTTTTTTGAATTTTGAATCAGGAAATAAAACGTGTGTATCATTAGTTAGTGGATTTGGAAAAACACGTATGCTGTTTTCGCTACTTAAAGTTTTTATATTTTGAAAAATTTCACCGCAAGTCATAGTTGAAAAACCATCTAATTTGCCGTAACCCCATTTATTATTTGGCAAACCAGTTCCAGTAAATAAATCCTGATAAGCACAATTAATAATAGCCGTTTTTAATTGTTGGTTAGTAGCCGTTGGATGTTTTTGAAAATATAGAGCTGCCAAGCCAGCAACTACAGGACTTGCTGCAGAGGTTCCCCCAGCAGCAACATGAAATCCTCCTTGTGCAACATAGGACGGCGCATTGACCTTTAAATTTAAAATATGTGCTAAGGGAGAACTAGCAAGTATAATTGCTCCTGTGGCAGTGATGTCTGGTTTTATTCTATTATCCCTAGTAGGGCCTGAACTACTGCTGCTGTGAAGTTGTTTTGGAGTTTCTGGATATGTTTGAAGCGTGTTGTTTACATCAATATATTGGTTCCTGTTAACGTAATTACCAACTGCAATGACTTCGTTACTACATTGAAATCCACTAACAATAGTTTGTAGTGTATCAGCCATTTTGTATTGAGCAATTTTTGGATATTGACTTGCTGTTGGAATGGAAGTAGTTACATAATCAAAATTCCATGAATCTACTCTGCCTGGTCCTGTATGCGAAATACCCCATAAATACCCAATACTATCGGCTTTTATGGTTAAAGATAATTCATATACACCAAATGTATTGATATCAGCTATGCTTTCTATCACGCCAATTCTGTTTGAATTATAAAAAATGGTATCTCTTTTAAGAGTGTTAAGAGCGTAATTGTAAGGTTTAAAAGAAATATTGCCTAAGTCTGTAAATCCGGGATTAGTAACACTTACACTGTATTTCACGTTTTTTATTTGATTGGTATCTGCATATTCAGAAACATAAATACGATTGCCATTGTTTTTAATCCATGTAAAGTTGGTGTCAGTATTTACAGTATTATATCCAACATGAAACTTTAGAGGACCTGCATTTCCTGCAGCAGCTACTAATGCTCTTCCTGGGATATTAGCAATCATATTATTAATAATTTGAGATTCTAAATCTGTTCCATCATGGCTACCGTAATAGTCGCCAACACTAGCATTAACTACTAAAGGTTGGTTTAATAGTTGAGCTTTAGATACGATATATTGTAGGGCATCAGAAATGATAAATCCAGGTCTATTGAAATCTAAAGCTACTATGATCATATCTGCTTTTGGAGCCATGCCTTCATATTTATTTACAGAATATCCGTTTCCTGCCGCTATTCCCGAACTATTGGTGCCATGCCCGAAGTGTGCTAAATCATCGTGTGTGCATTGTCCTAAATCTATTTGTGTATTATTCCACTCTTGACCATAACCAAAAGGAGTAGGAGTGTTTGCTGCAGTTGGCTTATTCATATCCCACAAATATTTAATTCTTGATTTTCCGTTGATGTCTTTAAAATCAGGATGATTAAAATCAGTTCCTGAATCAATAATACCAACTATTACTCCATCGCCATCATACGATTGCGATAGTGGAGGAGTTCCTAATTTAATATCTTTAACTCTATTTCTAACAACACAAGTATCTCCCATTAACTGAATTTTACGTTCGGTATATTCAATTCTGCAAACGTTTTTTTGCTTTGCAATTTCTTTGATGGACAGAATACTACTTGTGATTGAATATATATTACCGGCTTGATAATTAAGTTTTGTGTCAGAAAATTGAGAATAGTTTAGTTCAGTATTTGATTTTACGAGAATTAAAACCTGAATTTTATCATTTGGTAAGCTGTATTCTATTTTTTTAATTAAATCAACATTAAAAACAGACTGTGCGTTTGTTTTTAGAAAAACGAATAGTATAAAAAATGCGAAATACAGCCTCATGAAATAAAAATTATACCATTAAGTTACAAATTATTTAGATATTTACAAGATGCGACATGTATTGTTTTTGTTATTTTTCTGTTTCTTGCAATTCCTAGTGAGAGCACAAGATTCCGTTGCATATACTAGAGATTTTCGCTTATACGAAGGCTTGTATCTTAGTTACCAAGATTTTAGATATAATTGGCCTATTCCAAAAGAAAAAATTAACACCAAAATCAATAAAGATCAACTCGATTTCTATTCTAAATTATTAGAAGAACAAGAAATGATTGATTATACCGAAAGGGATGGAGCCGAAGCAAAAGTAAAAACAGAAAAAGTTTGGGGTTATTGTCAAAATAACATCATTTATATCAATCAGGATAATAATTTCTTCAGAATCCCTGTGTTTGGAGCTGTCAGTAATTTTATTGGCACCGTTGAAGTAGTTGGTTACTCTCCAGGTTATGATCCTTTTATGAATGCACCTATTAACAACACTGCTGCAAAAACAAGAGAAATTAGGCAATATTTGTTTGATTTTTATAGTGGCGAAATTGTTCAGTTTAGCATCGAAAAATTAGAAGAATTCTTAAAAAGAGATGAAGTTATTTACAAAGAATTCAGCACTTTAAATAAAAAAAAGAAAAAGGAATTTGCGACAAAATATATCAGAATGTACAACGAAAAACATGCTGTTTATTTTCCTAAAGGCTGATTTAAGTCACTTTAAATTATTAAATCATATGTTAATTTTGTTTAAAAATAGAAACATGAAAAAAGTAGTTTTAATATTATTGCTAGTGATTTCTTTTAGTGGTTTTTCTCAAAATACTGCAAAAGAATTTTTTTCTTCTAATACCATTGTATGGTATGGTTTAAATTTTTCAAAAGCTAAAATGATTGGACAGTTCGATCAAGCTATGGGTGCAGGTGCTGCTTCAGGTAGTGATTTAAAAAATAAGTGGATTCCTGCGTGGAACTCAATTATTTTAACGGAACCCAAAAATTTTAAAATTAAAGAAGCTTTTCATAAAGAGGATGTGTTTTATGATATAACGGCTACTGAAAAATTAAATGCTAACATTAATTCCGAAGAATTAATGACGTTTAATTCATATAAGTTTGATGATGCTCAAAAAACAGTGAAGGAGATTGTTTCTAAATTGAAAGGCGGAGAAAAAACTGAAGGTATAGGAGTAACATTTATCGTTGAAAGTTTCAATAAGTCGTTAGATGAGGCAGTATTTTATGTTACCATATTTGATATTAAAACCAAAAATATTTTAATAACAGAGCGTATGGTTGGCAAACCAGTAGGGATTGGTTTACGCAACTTTTGGGCAGGAGCAGTAAAGCATATTCTAAAGCAAATTACAACAGATTACTATAAAATCTGGAAATCCAAAAGCTAGGTAATACCAAGAGTGTTTTTAATAATTTAAAAGGTGTAATATTTTACGCCTTTTTTTATTTATCTCCTTTATTTATTGGCTTTTTCTACTAACTTTATAACCTCAAATTTTCAATCATGTCAGAAGTAGGAAGACAAATTATTTACAGTATGGTGAATGTATCTAAGATACATCCGCCACAAAAACAAGTATTAAAAGATATCTATATCTCCTTTTATTATGGAGCTAAAATTGGTGTTTTAGGTTTAAATGGTTCGGGTAAATCATCATTATTACGCATCATGGCGGGTATTGATAAAGATTACTTAGGAGAAATCCATCAATCACCAGGATACAGTATTGGCTTGCTTGAGCAAGAACCAAATTTAGATGAAACTAAAACAGTGATTGAAGTCGTTCGTGAAGGGGCTCAAAAACATGTGGATATTTTAAATGAATTTGAAGAGGTAAACAACAAATTCATGGACGAAGAAATTTTAAACGATCCAGATAAAATGGATAAGTTAATTAATCGTCAGGCACAATTACAAGATTTAATTGACCAACATGATTTATGGAACTTAGATTCTCGTTTAGAGCGTGCTATGGATGCTTTGCGTTGTGCGGAAAGCGATACGCCTATTAAAATTTTATCGGGTGGTGAACGTCGCCGTGTGGCTTTATGTCGTTTGTTATTACAAGAACCAGATATTTTATTATTAGATGAGCCTACCAACCACTTAGATGCTGAATCAGTTGATTGGTTAGAGCAACATTTACAACAATACAAAGGAACTGTTATAGCTGTAACCCATGATCGTTATTTCTTAGATAACGTAGCTGGTTGGATTTTAGAGTTAGACCGTGGAGAAGGTATTCCTTGGAAAGGAAATTACTCATCTTGGTTAGAGCAAAAAGGAAATCGTTTAAAACAAGAAGAGAAAACAGAATCTAAACGTCAAAAAACATTAGCGCGTGAGTTAGATTGGGTTCGTCAAGGAGTAAAAGGACGTGGTGTAAAACAAAAAGCCCGTTTAAGTAACTATGATAAAATGATGAACGAAGATATTAAGGATAAAGAAGAGAAATTAGAAATCTTCATTCCTAATGGACCACGTTTAGGTAATGAAGTTATTGAAGCCATTGATGTATCAAAAGGATTTGGAGATAGATTATTGTACGAACATTTAAACTTTAAATTACCACCAGCTGGAATCGTTGGTATTATTGGGCCAAACGGTGCCGGTAAAACAACTTTGTTCCGCATGATTATGGGCGAAGAAAAACCAAACTCAGGTGAATTTAAAGTAGGGCCAACGGTTAAGATTTCTTATGTCGATCAAACGCATAAGGAATTAGATCCAAACAAAACAGTATATGATGTATTAAGCGGTGGTTTAGATAACATTACATTAGGCGGAAAAGCAATGAACTCAAGAGCTTATATTTCTCGTTTCAACTTTGGTGGAAGCGATCAAGGAAAAAAAGTATCTGTATTATCAGGCGGAGAGCGTAACCGTTTGCATTTAGCAATGGCTTTAAAAAATGAAGGTAATGTATTGTTACTAGATGAGCCTACTAATGATTTAGATGTAAACACATTACGTGCCTTAGAAGAAGGTTTAGAAAACTTTGCTGGTTGTGCCGTAATTATTAGTCACGATAGATGGTTTTTAGACCGTGTGTGTACACACATCTTAGCCTTTGAAGGGGATAGTTCGGTTTACTGGTTTGAAGGCGGTTACTCAGAATATGAAGAAAATCGTAAAAAGCGTTTAGGTAACGTGGAGCCAAAACGCCCTCGTTATAAAAAGTTAGTTATTTAATTTTAAAGCCCCCGCCAATTAGCGGGGGCTTTTTTTTATAATTTTTTTTAGTACCATTCTTTTACTTTTTGCAGCCAAAAAGTAACAAAAGCTTTTGATTTTGTGATAGGCAAAAATTGACTTTTTGTCTTGATACAAAAAGTTGACAAAAAAATCAAGGCTCATTAAAATTTAGCTAAAATCTGCACAACTCCAAACCGATTGTTCGAAGCGCTCCGCGAACAGCCCGAACAATCTTCACACATGCTCGCGCTTTTGCAGTCGCTTGATTTATAAGCTAAATTTCAATATGCCAATTTTAAACATCTGTCGTTTGTTTTCTATCAATATGGAGATGAATCGGAAAACAATTGACAATAAGGTGGGCGGGCATGTCAAAACGCGGCGGCGAGTTGCGGTGAATTTATATTTAATAGATGAGTCCAAAAAATCTTTAGTGTTTTTTGGTAACGAATCTTTTAAATATAAAGAGAGCGTTGATATCGTTTTGACTAGTCTTTTTTGCTAACTTTTTTTGGCACTGAAAAAAAGTTACTTTTCTTTTTATTATGAAAAAAAAGAAATTTCAAAAATTCCTTATCTTTATTTAATAAATAGAAAATTGTTCAGACTTCTTTTCATAATAGCTTGTATTGTTTTAGTGTCCTGCACTAAAGACCCCGCTACGTTTAATTTAGAAAACTTAAACAATAATGAAATTGGTTGTTTTGGTCACGCAGGTATGGGTTCAGAATCTATTTACCCTGTTAACACGTTAGAAAGTTTTCAATCTTGTTTGGATAGAGGTGCAGATGGAACCGAAATGGATGTTCAGGTAACTAAAGATAGTGTGCTGGTTATTTATCACGACGAGAATTTAAATAGCCAATCATCTTGCAGTGGTTATATCAGAGATCTAAATTGGTCGGATATCAGTAATTGTAAAATGAATTCTACGCTGTTTAATAATTTGGCAGTACTTTCCTTTGATGAGTTCGTTGATAAAATACCCAACCCGCAAAATTATGTATTCACATTAGATTGCAAATCGCATGTAGATGAGGCGGGGAAAGAAGCTTATTATAAATTATTTGGAAGAGCTCTTGTGAGGGCACTTGATAAGTATGCTATGGTAAATAATATTTTCATTGAGCATCCCGAAGTGAGTTTTTTAAATTATATCAAAAGTTTAAATCCAGATATAAAACTATTCATACTCAATAATGAGTTTGATTATAGTTTAAAAACCGCTCGATTAAATGGATACTTTGGCCTATCCATGCAATATGAAAGCGTAACAGCCGAGCAAATAAAAATGGCACATGATAGCAGCACACGTATAACACTTTGGGGAGTAACAACCGATAAAGAAAATTATGCAGCCGTTGAAAAATGCCCTGATTTTATGCAAACCGATGATATAGAATACCTCTTAAAAATATTTGGAAAATATAACCGCAATAAAGGTTACGTGTATTCTATTACCAAATAAAACTCCCCCTGCTATTTCTAACAGAGGGAGTTTTTGTTTTCAGGAACTGTCACACTGAGCGGAGTCGAAGTGTGAGAACTATGAAGCTACGACTTCTTAACTACCACACTCACTACGGCACTCATTAAACCTACGGGGTCGTTACCAATCACATAACGTGCTTTGTAATCCCATTCGGCAAGTACGGTGTTTGCTGGTAAACTCACCACATCAATGTAATCGAGTTTAAGTAAGCGGCCAATCAGCACAAAACCTAAGGTATCTTTCCTGTCCACATAAAGGTCAATCGCATCGGCATATCCTTTGCTACATTTAATGTGTGGTCTATCAGCATCTAAACTCACTCTTAAATCGGGTTGCATCGTCGCAATATCGATGGTTTGAGTTGGAGCAATGATACCTAAGTCGTTACCCATTGCCTCGGTATAATTGACACTTGCTTTGATGCGTTTTACTAATTTACTAATTCTATCAAACACACCTTCGGATACTGTTGCAGGTGCTGTGCCTAATGTTGGAGGGCTTGGGATGGCACCTAAGTGTTGTTGTCCCACGGCACGTTTTAATAGATTTTTGTAAGAGGTAATGTTGTTTACCGTTTGTTTGTATGCTTCCAACATATTAATGATGTAAACATACATAGCGGTATCTTTTTGTATCGCCGTTACCTCGGCTGCTGTAATGCCAACTAAAGTAGCATAGGTATTAATTTTGGTTGAAAAGTTATTCAACCATACACTCCTGTCACTATCGGACGAAGGAATGTAACTTATATTTAAAGACATAATCTTAATTTATTTTTTTGTATTTGCCTTTCTTAATCGTAATTAAGTTTTGTAAAGGCAAATGGTTTTTATTTTTATTTTTTTTTCAAAAACATTTTTCTTTCGTGAATCGTTTTTGTTTTAAAACCCGCTTGCTAAATTTTGCTCTGCTACTTTATGCAAGATTTTTTCTTTCTGCTTTGGTGGATTCATTTTTTTTCTCCTTTTCTTTTTTTAGTTGTCACGCTGAGCGGAGTCGAAGCGCTTTACTATACAACTCTACTGTTACGCTTGCCCTAAGTATTTCAAGCGCTGTGCCAAAAACTATTTTAACAGCGTCTTAAAAAATGCAAAAACGACTTTTGTTTTGTAAGTGGTTGTAACCTTAAAATAAGTGGTTAATTTTATTTTATAATTGGCCTTAATTTTTTTACTCAATAAACATTAGCCCATATATTATTTAACAAATAGGATTGATGCTTAGTGTGAAATAAAGGACACTTAAGCAATTTATTATACTGCTTAAGATATTGCTATTTTATAGAACTGATAAGTAAAGATTGCTTAAGCACCTGGTAATTACAAACCTAAAAACATTGCAAAAACTTAAGCAAAACTCACCTACGCTTAAGTAAGAACCAAAATTGAGTAAGCAAAAATGACTGATGCTTACTGCTTCATCAAATATGCTTAAGCAAGAATCATCCATGTTTAAGCAGAAATGAAAATGGAGTAAGCAAAAATGGCTCGCGCTTATTGCTCCATCAAAAAAACTTTATCTAAACTTATTTATACTGAAGCAAAAATGATTGATGCTTTCCGCTCCATCAATATAGCTTAAGCAAAACTTCCCCTCGCTTAAGCAAAAGACAAAATTGAGTAAGCAAAAATAATTGAGACTTGTTGCATCTTTAAAATGACTTAAGCAAAACTCTTCTATACTTAAATTAAAATGAATAAAGAGCTATTGAAGATAACAGACGCTTATTGCTCCATGGCAAAATAGTAATCATCGCAGGTAAAATTGTACCATACAGTTAAGGAGCAAAACTGCTCAATACATAAAGATTTACGCTCCAACGAAAATGAGTTCAATATGATTATGCAGCAATTTTAGGAGTAGAATTTTAGATGGTCGTGTCAAATTATTTTTGAAAAGTTGACGTTTTACAAAAACCAATTTTAATTTAAAATAGCCGCTTTTTAAGTAATTTTTACGCAAAAACTAAGTAGTACTACCTGGTTTTATTTTTTTAAGTTGCTAATAGTAAGTTGATTGATAAAAATGCTATTGTTTTTAAAATCCAAAAATCTAAGTAGTACTACTTAGATGAACAATAGGTATTAATACCTATTGTTATTGCAATATCTTAATTGTAGTTTGCCTGCCACATCTATATTATAAATGAAACAATACGAGGCATATAATTTTAACATTTAAACAATAGTTTAGCAAAATGAATATTACAGATAATTGAAAATCACCTACACTTATAAAAAAATCACATACACTTAACCATTTAGCAATATAACCCTCCATAAAAACAATTAACCTTACAATAAAAATCAATTTATGAAACTACTAAAACCACTACTCTTAACTTGCTTATTATTTTTAGGCTTGATGTTAAGTAAAACAGCCAAAGCGCAAACCACCTACACCACCAGTCCCGATGCTGAGAATTGGGAATGTGGATTAAATCAAAGTATCATGAGTCAATTAGGTTCGGATACTGGATTTGTTAATAGCTTTGCTAGGTATAATAATGCTATAAATTCTGGCGGCAATCAAGTACAAGCTACTGGACCTTTTATTGTCCCTGTAGTTTTTCACATTATTCAGTCTATGGGTACACCAACTGCTAGTGTTCCTTATAATCAAATACAATGGCAGTTAGCTGAAATTAATGCTGCATTCAATAATCAGCTACAACAGTTTACTGGAAAACCAGCAGGGCCAAGAAATGTAAACACTACTATTGAATTTAGATTAGCTTGTAATGCTCAAAACTGTTCTACTCCTTGGTCAAATACAGCTGAACCTGGAGTAATGCGTTATGCAACAAATAATTCTTTAGTACTAAACCAAGGTGTACTTGACCCCACAACTATTTCGCCTATGTTGGCAATCACCCATTCATGTTCAACAGGATTTTTACCTAACAGTTACTTAAATATATGGTGCGTTCCCAATATCAATTCAGCTAGTGGTATAACTGTGGGATATGGCACTTTCCCTTGGATGGCTACTAGCTTACCACCTGCTCCAATAAATGGTGTGGTTATGCGTATTGATGCAATAGGTAATAATACTTACCCTACTAATTTTGCATTAAATTCTCAGTTTGATAAGGGAGCTATTTTAGCACATGAATTTGGACATTATTTAGGTTTATTTCATTCATTTGAATCTGTTATAGGAGGAACTGTTGCGACAGCTGGAGGTTCAGCAAATTGCTATGGACAATCTACTACATTAAGTGGGAACCAAGACGGAGATATGATTTTGGATACTCCACCAACTAAAATCATTGGTGATTTAGGGAGTATAACTTCGATAAACTCTTGTCAAGAATCTAATATGCCTTATGGAGGAAATGCAGATGAATCTGACCAGTTAGTAAATTATATGTCATATTCAGATGATGATAAATTAAATACTTTTACTCAAGGTCAAATGAATAGAATGATAGCAACATTCACTACAGCAGGAAGCCCACGTTTTAATTTAAACTCGGCGACTAATTTAGGAGCTACTGTCACTGGCGTTTATCCTGTAAATAGTTGTTCGGTAAATACTGGACTAGTCACTGGTGCTTTCACTTATTCTATGGCGACAGGAAGTAGCTGTTCAAGTATTAATATTAAATTTACTAACCCCACGAGTATTGGATTTTCTGCCACAAACTGGTCTTGGACTTTTGGTGACGGAACAACGGGCAATACCGCAAGCCCATTGCATCCGTACGCCATTTCTTCCCCTACAACTTTTGTGGCAACATGTGTAGCAACAAATAGTGTAACAGGAGTGGAGTTAGTAGATTTGAGTGGACAAAAAAGTTAAGCGTATAAGCCCTAACTTTAAAAGATGAGAAAAGAAAGAACAACTTACAGTAAAGATTTTAAAATTAAAGCTGTAGAATTAAGTAAACAAAG
>Ga0208628_1000020_pt1 | contig 149171 bp, 140 predicted proteins | sample LakWasMet16_LOW5_2_FD_183864 | JGI IMG/M metagenome (GOLD analysis project Ga0208628, IMG submission 183864) | Freshwater sediment methanotrophic microbial communities from Lake Washington under simulated oxygen tension - Sediment Metagenome... | ecosystem: Environmental > Aquatic > Freshwater... | reverse complement strand
GAAATTAAAGACGGGACATTTTTGTATGGTGAAGAATATGTAAAAGAAGCTTATCACACCGATGCTGAAAAACAAGTTGAGTTTGAAAAGCAAAAACAAATTTTAGAAGCAACAGGAAAAATAAAAGAACTAAAAGCTTATTTAAGTGTTGACGAACGTATTGTTTTAAAATTACAAGAAGAAGGAAAATTATTTAAGAAAGAAACCTACGAACATAGTTACCCTCACTGTTGGAGAACGGACAAGCCCGTTTTATATTATCCATTAGATTCATGGTTTATTAAATCTACGGCTGCAAAAGACCGTATGATTGAATTAAATAAAACGATTAACTGGAAGCCAGAAGCTACTGGCACTGGTCGTTTTGGAAACTGGTTGGAGAATTTGAATGATTGGAATTTATCTCGTTCTCGTTTTTGGGGTATTCCTATTCCTATCTGGACAAGCGAAGATAGCTCTGAACAAATAGTGATTGGAAGTGCAGAAGAATTAAAAACACAAATTGATAATTCAGTTGCAAAAGGTTTCATGACAGAAAATCCATTAGGGAAATTTGTACCTGGAAATTTTACATCTGAAAACTACGATACCTTTGATTTACATAAACCGTATGCTGATAATATTGTATTAGAGAAGAACGGAAAAAAATTATTCCGTGAACCTGATTTAATTGATGTGTGGTTTGATTCAGGTGCTATGCCTTATGCACAAGTTCATTATCCATTTGAGAATAAAGAATTAATTGACGATAAAAAATATTACCCAGCTGATTTTATTGCAGAAGGTGTTGATCAAACTCGCGGATGGTTCTTTACTTTACACGCGATTGCAACAATGAATTTTGATTCAGTGGCCTATAAAAATGTTGTATCTAATGGATTAGTATTAGATAAAAATGGAAACAAAATGAGTAAGCGTTTAGGTAACGCCGTTGATCCATTTGAAACCATTGAAAAATATGGCGCTGACGCTACTCGTTGGTATATGATTGCAAATGCTGCGCCTTGGGACAATTTAAAATTTGATGTAGAAGGTATTGGCGAAGTACAACGTAAATTGTTTGGCACGCTTTACAATACATATGGATTCTTTGCTTTATATGCTAACGTTGATAATTTTGTAGTTGATTTAAACAATACGGTAAACGTTAGTAATCGTTCTGAATTAGACAGATGGATTTTATCAAAATTAAATTCATTGGTGAAAGACGTCACAGAACAATACGAAACTTACGAGCCGCATAAAGCAGCGCGTTACATTGAGGAGTTTGTTGACGAACATTTAAGTAACTGGTACATTCGTTTATCTCGCCGTCGTTTTTGGAAAGGCGATATGAGCGATGATAAAAAAGCAGCTTACGAAACTTTGTTTGAGTGCTTAAATACTTTATCTCAATTGATGAGTCCAATAGCACCATTCTTTGCTGATTGGTTATATCAAAATTTAAATGATGTTTCTGGAGATGTTAATTCAGTGCATTTAACTAATTATCCAAAAGTAAATACTGTTTTAATTGATAGTAGTTTAGAAAAACGGATGGAGATGGCTCAAAAAATCTCTTCAATGATTTTATCAATTCGTAAGAAAGAAAATTTAAGAGTTCGCCAGCCTTTACAAAAAATACGTATTCCTATTTTAGATACTGAATTTAGACAACATGTGGAAGCTGTAAAAGATATTATCTTAGCTGAGGTAAACGTGAAAGAATTGGAATTTGTAACTGAAGAAGAAGCGCATATTGTGAAGAATTTAAAGTTGAATTTTAAGACTTTAGGTAAAAAATGTGGCAAACACATGAAAACCGTTCAGGCTTATGCTAACGATCATGGTGATGTAATTATCTCAGGAATTGAAAAAACAGGACAATTTAAGATGAATGTGGAGGGCGAAGAAATTGTTTTAGAAGGCGAAGATGTGGAGATTATTCCAGTAGATATTCCAGGCTGGAAAGTAGCTAATAGCGGGCAAATAACAGTTGCTTTAGACGTTACTTTATCAAATTCTTTAAAAGAAGAAGGATTAGCGAGGGAATTAGTAAATCGTATTCAAAACCTCCGTAAAGACAGTGGTTTGGACGTAACAGACAAGATTTTGGTTAAAATTCAACAAAATGATGCTTTAGATACTGCCATTCAAAATAATTTGAACTATATTTGCGCCGAAACTCTGACAGGAGATTTACAAGTGGTACAAAATTTGTCCGCCGCCACCGCAAATTCTGTTGAAGTTGACGAATTGGTATCGACCCTTATTTCTATAGAAAAGTTAAATTAATTTTAAGAAAAGAATTATGGCAAAGAAAATTGTAAAGCCTGTTAAAAAAGCAAGTAAACCAGCACCTAAAAAAGCTGCAGCAAAGCCAGTAAAAAAAGCAGCAAAACCAGCTCCTAAGAAAGTTGTGGCTAAACCTGCAAAAAAAGCAAGTAAGCCTGCTCCAAAACCGACAGCTAAAAAAATAGTTGCCAAACCAATAGCTAAAAAAGCTGTTGCAAAAAAACCAGCACCAAAACCAGCCCCAAAAAAAGTGACTAAAGTTCCCGTAAAAAAAGCAGCAGCTAAACCTGCTCCAAAAAAAGTTGAGAAAAAAGTAGTAAAACCAGTAGCTAAAGTTGCTGCGAAACCTGCAAAAAAAGTTGCAGCGCCTGCAAAACCAACTAAAGCAGTTAAAGAAATAGCAAAACCAAAAGTTGTTGGAAAGCCAATTGATGCCGTTGCAAAAAAAGGCGCTAAGCCTTCTAAAAAAGCAGGTAAACCTTCTAAAAAAGGTAAAAAGGGAGACGACGATGAAGAGGATGATATTGAGCCAGAAGAGGAAGATGATTCTGATGTTGACGTTAAAGATGATTACGAAAAGCCAGAAGATGATGATGATGCAGTAGTTGATTTAGACGAAGCGCCAGTATTAGATTTAGAAGGTGGTGGTATTCCATTAGATGATGATGATGATGATGAGATTCCTGAAAAACGTGGACGTGGTAGAAGAAAGAAAAACGAAGGTCGTTCATCAGGTTCTGAATCTTATATCAGAAATAGACCTTTGCATATTGATATTACAAAACCGTTAATTAAAAAACCTCAAGCTCCTCAACCAAAACCATTCTTAAATACTAAGGATGATAGAAGTCGTTATTCTGATAAAGAATTACTAGAGTTTAAAGAATTAATTATTGATAAATTAAAAGAAGCACAAACGGATTATGATTTGTTAAAACAAACATTATCTAATGCTGATAATCATGGAACAGATGACACGTCTCCTTCTTTCAAATTATTAGAAGATGGTTCAGATGTATTGTCTAAAGAAGAAACAGCTCAGTTAGCTATTCGTCAAGAAAAATATATTGTGAATTTGAAAAATGCTTTAATGCGTATCGAAAACAAAACGTATGGTATTTGCCGTGTTTCTGGAAAACTAATTCCAAAAGAGCGTTTACGTTCTGTGCCACATGCAACATTAGGTATTGATGCTAAATTAAATCAATCGTCTTAATAAACCTTCACTATAATTTAAAAAGGGCTTTTAGCCCTTTTTTTATGCACTTTTTTTAATTTTAATATATTTTAACTTGTTAATTGTGTGGTGTTTTAATTTGAACTACCTTTAATTTGAACCAAAAAATAAATTATGAAAAATTTCATGCACTTTTTTTTGCCTTTATTAGCAGGATTAGTTGTAATAACAAACTCTTGCAAAAAAGACACTGTTAATCCTTCAGAAGGAGGGTCAACACAACCAACTCCTACATTCAGTAATGCTAATGCCATAGCGCTATTAAATAATTTAGCAACACCTTTGCAAACATATACTATAAACGCTACAAATTACCATTCGTTTACGTGTACAAATGGCACTATGATAAACATTTTTCCTAATGCTTTTTTAACTCAATCGGGAGCTGCTGTTACAGGAGTTGTTACGATTGAAGTAAAAGATATTTTATCTAAAAAAGACATGATATTAAATAACGCTATGCCAATATCTAACGGTCAATTATTAGTATCTGGTGGCGAAGTGTATTTTAATGCAACTCAAAACGGACAAAAATTAAAAATGAATCCAGCGAGTTATGTTAATATGAAAGTTCCAACAGGCATTGCGTCATCTAATCAAATGTTAGAATTTTATTCTCCTGGGTCGTCGAATTTAGCGACCATTAATTTAAATTGGGCAACTGCTACAGATAGTATTCCAATTGCAGTTACAACAACAACAGCTGGTGGATTTGGATCATATTATGATTTTTATTGCGATTCGGTAACATGGACAAATTGCGATTATTTTTATAACACGTCAGGAGCAAAAACAACGTGTACCGTTAACTTAACTGGCTCTTTTGACAACTCAAACACTGTAGTATTTATGGCAATGAATGGTGTAAACACGATGGCAAAGATAAACTCAGCATCATACACAGCAACCTCTCAAAGTTTTGTATCCTATACTAATTCTATGCCTGAGGGTGTAAGTTATACGGTAGTCGCTATTAGTTTTGATGGCACTAATTATTATTATACTTCACAGGTTATTACCTTAACAACCGATATGATTATTAATCTGCCTATATTAACTCAAACAACCAAGGCTCAAATACAAACTAATTTAAGTACATTACCTTAACAATTAATACCTTAAATGAGCAAAAAGGTTATCTTTGTAGGATAACCTTTTTGCTTTTACAAGGCTTTATGCTTAAAAAATACAGACTTCCAATAATAACTGTTTTTGCAGTTTTGTTTATTGACCAATGTATCAAATTATACATTAAGGCAAATTATCCTATTGGAGAAGTTTGTCGCATTTTTGGTGATTGGAGTCGTATTACTTTTACCGAAAATCCTGGCATGGCTTGGGGTTTAGAATTTGGGGGAGATTATGGAAAACTAGCCTTGAGTTTGTTTCGAGTGGCAGCCGTTATTGCAGGCGCATTTTACATTAAAAAAATTGTGAATGAAGGAGAACACAAGGGCTTTATTGTTTGTGTATCCTTAATTTTAGCAGGAGCTTTGGGTAACATTTTAGATTCTGCTTTTTATGGATTACTATTTGGAGAAAGCACAGAATATAGTGTTGCTCAATTTATGCCAGAAGGAGGCGGTTATGCGGGATTTTTGCAAGGTCATGTGGTAGATATGTTTTACTTTCCTATCTATGAAGGAAATTTTCCTGAATGGTTCCCAATTTGGGGAGGAGAACATTTTGAGTTTTTTAATGCTATTTTTAATTTCGCTGATATGGCAATTTCTTTTGGTGTTGGAATCATATTAGTGTTTCAAACGTATTTTTTCAAACTAAAATCAAATTTAGAAGAAAGTCAAGTTGCAAAAGAGGAACAATCCACCAATCAATAGATTTATGATATAATAAAAACAGATAAAACACGTTTTTATAAAACATTGAAACCATTATTATACATATTATTCATTTGCTTGTTATCTAATCAGGTATTTTCTCAACACAAAGAAGAGAGCGGTGTGCACTTGCCAAAATTTTATAAAAATAAAATGCATTTTGGGTTTGCCTTAGCATATAATAAAACTGATTTTAGAATTCATACAGTAAAAAACTCTGCTTTTCCAGATACAGTTATTGGTGGAGTAACGTATGGTATGAAAACCATATACACTAAATCTGATCCTGGTTTTGCTTTAGGCATCATTTCTGATTTTAGATTACATGAATATTTGCGTTTACGTTTTACTCCAAACATTAGTTTCGCTTCCAGAAGTTTAGAGTACACGTTAGAAAATGCAAAGAGAGACAGTACTAAAATGTATAAGAAAAGCGTAGAGTCTACTTTTATTATTTTACCTCTAGAAATAAAATTACAATCCAAGCGATTAGATAATTTTAGTGCTTATGTTATTTTAGGCGGAGGCTATACCATGGATTTAGTTTCAAAGAAAAAAGCTGCCCCAGTTGGTGGAGCTAATCAATTAGATGATGCCGTGATGTTGAAACGAGATGACTTTTTTTATAGTGGAGGAGCAGGAGTCGATTTTTATTTGCAGTATTTCAAATTAGGGCTAGAACTCAAGATATTGCAAGGAACAAAAAATTTAATACAACCATTAAATAATATATTCTCCAATAGTATTGATAAAGTTAATTCTAAGATGACCATTTTCTCGATAACATTTGAAGGATAAAACTAGTAACTGAAGAATAAAAATCTTCCACATCATGAAAAAAGAATTAAATCTAGCTATTGCAGCTCACATTGCTTATGACGAGCAATTATTAAAACAAGAAGTTGCCGAGCAATTATCTTTAAAATCAAGCGATACATTTTTTATAAAGCCTTTACGTCGTAGTATTGATGCGCGCTCACGTAATATTAAAGTTAATTTGAAATTAGCGGTGTGGATTAATGAACCAGTCATTGATGATGATTTAGGGATTCAATATCATGATGTTTCAAGTTCTAATAAAATTATTACCATTATTGGCGCAGGACCAGCAGGTTTATATGCCGCTTTGCGTTGTTTAGAAATTGGTATTAAACCAATAATATTTGAAAGAGGAAAAGATGTTCAAGCCCGAAGAAGAGATTTAGCAGCGATTAACAAGGAGCATATCGTTAATCCAGAAAGTAATTATTGTTTTGGCGAAGGTGGAGCAGGAACTTATAGCGATGGTAAATTATATACACGTTCGAGTAAACGTGGAGACATTGAACATATTTTAAAAACCTTTGTATTTCACGGAGCAGACGATGTGATTCTAGTGGAGGCTCATCCGCATATTGGAACTAACAAGTTGCCAAATATTATTTCTAATATGCGCGAAACCATTTTAAAACATGGCGGCGAAATTCATTTCAATTCTAAATTAATTGACATTAATTATAATGGAGAGAAAATATCTTCTGTGATTATTGACACTTCGACTCCGCTCAGTGTGACAGAAAACAAAACTACTTTCGAACATCACTGCTCATACTTAATATTAGCAACAGGCCATTCGGCAAGAGATATATATGAGTTATTAGATAAAAAGAAAATTGCCATTGAAGCCAAACCTTTTGCTTTAGGAGTTCGCGTGGAACACCCTCAGGAGTTTATTGATAAAATACAATACAGTTGTCATTCACACGATGAGGTGGTTTCTAAACGCGATTATTTGCCAGCTTCTTCTTATAGTTTAGTGCATCAGGCACAAGGACATGGCGTGTATTCGTTTTGTATGTGCCCTGGCGGAATTATTGCACCCTGTGCTACAGCCCAAGATGAAGTCGTTACTAATGGTTGGAGTCCATCAAAACGAAACAATCCCTTTGCTAATAGCGGTATTGTGGTTGGTTTAGAATTAATAGATTTTGAACCTTACAAAAAACATGGTGCTTTAGCTGGTTTGCAATTACAAAGAGAAATTGAACATAAAGCTTGGCAAATGGGTGGAAAGACGCAAACAGCACCTGCCCAAAATTTGCAAGATTTTGTAAATAATAAAGTAAGTTCAAAATTAATTGATTGTTCTTATCAGCCAGGCACTCAATCTGTGCAAATGAATGATGTGTTAGGTAAAATGATTGGCACAACCTTACAACAAGGCTTTAAGGCGTTTAATAACAAAATGAGAGGTTACGTTAGTAACGAAGCAATTATTGTTGGAGTTGAATCGCGAACATCAACACCTGTTCGTATTCCGAGAGATAAATTTACCTTACAACATGTGCAAATAAAAAACCTATATCCATGTGCCGAAGGGGCTGGCTATGCTGGAGGAATTGTCAGTGCAGCAATGGATGGCGTAAATTGTGTGAATGCCATTGCAGCTTTATATTAATTTATTTCTTCTGTTTTAAAATGAGCCTTAGTGATGAATCTTTCATGATATAACTCCACGCCCAATTAAAAAAGATAGATAGTTTATTGCGCACACTTAAAATTAACATCAAGTGTAAGAACATCCAAATGTACCACGCAAAAAATCCTTGAAATTTAATAAATGGTAAATCAACCACGGCCCTGTATTTTCCAATAGTTGCCATTGAACCTAAATCTTTGTATTCGTATTCTTTTTGAGATTTCCCCAAAAATTGCTTTAAAAAATTAGCAGCTAAATTTTTTCCTTGATTGATAGCTACGTTTGCTAATTGTGGATGTCCGTTCGGATAAAGCGGTGTTTCCATATAAGCAATGTCGCCTATAGCATACATATTCTGTGTGTCTTTTATCATATTGAATCTATCAACCTTGTATCTGTTGCGGATAATGTTCTCCGGATTAATTCCTTCAATTACATTTCCAGTAACCCCAGCAGCCCAAATTAAGTTATTGGTTAAAATAGTTTCACCAGTATTTAGTGTAGCTGTTACGCCATCATAATTAGTTACAAATGTTTCAGTTCTAATAACAACACCCATTTCTTCTAAGTACTTTCGAGAAGCTTTTTTAGATTCATCACTCATGCTATTGAGTGTGTTTTTACTTCCTTCTAGTAAAATCACTTTTAATTTTGAGAAATCGATGTGCGGGTAATCTCTTGGTAAAACATGTTTTTTCATTTCAGAAAAAGCACCTGCTAATTCAACACCAGTAGGCCCTGCACCAACTAATACAATATTTAATAGAGCTTCTTTTTCATGGTCTTTAGCCGAAATATATTTTTCAAAACTCAGTAAAATATTGTTTCTTATTTCAATAGCTTCCTCGGTTGTTTTCATCGACAGTGCATGTTTACTAATTTGCTCGTTACCAAAAAAATTAGTTTTACATCCACTAGCAATTACTAAGTAATCATAATTAAAATCACCAATAGTTGTTTCAATTTTATTTTCTAAAGGAGTAATTTTGGTCACTTCCGCTAAACGAATTTGAATGTTATTTGATTTCTGAAAAATCTTCCGAAAAGGAAAAGAGATGTTAGAGGGTTCTAATCTCGCACTCGCTACTTGGTAATATAATGGTTGAAATTGATGATGATTTTGTTTATCAATCAATAAAACATCAAAAGCACTGTTGTTTAATTGTTGTGCTAAATGCAATCCTGCAAAGCCACCACCAATTAAAATAATTTTTTTTCGTTGTTCCATGATAAGTTATTTATACTAGAACAAGTTAAACATTGTGCTAGTTGTTAGGTATAGTTGGAGGCGTATTGTTTTTTTCTTTTTCCTCAGTAATTCTTCGGTGTCTTTTATAAATAAATACTCCACCCATTAATAGCGCTGCAAAAATAAATAAACCTAACATTCCCCAAACTAATCCCCCTGTTGATCGTACGATAATTAAAAACACAATGGCTACTAAAAATATAGTAGCTAGTTCATTAAATAATCTCAATTTAAAAGAGGATGGTTTAAAAATACCGGCTTTTTGTTGTTTATAATAAGCATGACATTGTAAGTGATATAAGGCTAACAATCCAACAAAGATTAATTTAAGCCACATCCATGGAAATGATAAAATAGCAGGATTTAAGATCAACATCCAAGTTCCAAAAATAAAAGTTCCAATAAATGATGGCCAAGTAATAATAAACCACAACTTCTTTTGCATTAAAGTTAATTGAGTTGTTAAAATGCTTCTTGCAGGCTCTTCTTTCTCATTCGCCTCTTTTGTATAGATAAACAACCTTACCATGTAAAATAAGCCCGCAAACCAGCAAACTACAAAAATCACATGAAGAGCTTTAATATATAAATAGTCCATATTATTTTATTTAGTGTAAAGGTAGTATTTTTACACTTATAATATAAAACACATGAAGGGAAAAACGGCAAAAGAATCGTTAACTATTAATACCGAAGTTGTATTACCTAACGATACAAATCATATAGGAAATTTATTTGGAGGCAAATTATTACAATGGATGGATATTACTTCTGCCATTGCAGCTGGCAGGCATTCGAATAGAGTGGTTGTTACAGCATCTATTAATCACGTGTCATTTGATAATCCAATTAAACAAAATTCAGTAGTAACACTAGAAGCTAAAGTTTCACGAGCTTTTACAAGCAGTATGGAAGTGCATATTGATGTGTTTGTTGAAGATAAAATTACGATGCACAAGACAAAATGTAACGAAGCGATATTTACTTTTGTAGCCATTGATCAAAATGGGGCGCCATTGCCAGTTCCGCCTCTCATTCCTGAAACAGAAGAAGAGAAAAAACGTTATGAAGGTGCTTTACGTCGCCGTCAGTTATCATTGATTTTAGGAGGAAGAATGAAGCCAGATGATGCTACTGAATTAAAAGCGTTATTTGTACAAGACTAAATACTTTTTATTTCAATTTCGTTCATACATTTAAAGTGCCCTTTTGGGCATTTTTTGTATCCTAATTTTGAGCAAGGTCTGCACGATAATTCTTTTACTTCCAGTATTTGAGAATTTTTCCCTGCTAAATAAGGCCCCATTCCAAATTCAGGAATGGTATTTCCCCATAAAGAAATAATGTCTTTTTTGTAAGCTGCTGCAATATGCATTAAACCTGTATCAGATGTAATGACCTTATTTGCTTGTTGAATAATTGAGGCAGATTGGTTTAAATTCAATTTACCGCATAAGTTAATTGTTTTATTTTTGTGCAATTGATAAACTTGTTCGGCAATTGCAGCATCTTCTTTACCACCTAATAAAATTAAAGGCTGTAAACTCTTAGCACATATTTCTTTTAATTTATTGATAGGAATTTGCTTAGTAAAATACGAACCACCAACTACTAAGGCATGATAGTCTTCATGAAACATTGATGGTAAAGCAGAAGGAATATCTATTTCATCCTTTTCGTCAATAAAGTAATCTAATCCTTTACCATCATTTTTTACTCCTAAAGATTGAACGGTTTCAAAATATCTATCAACGATATGAATAGTTGGTAATTTATTTTTTTTGAAATTGACAATTAAAAATTTTTCCCAATTAAGTTTATTGAACGAAAATGATTTTTTCCCTAAAGCTGTTTTTAATCTTAATGTTCTAACATTACGATGAAGATCAATCACATAATCGTAATTTTCTTTTTTTAATTGAGGGATGACATCTTTTAAAGAATCTTTAATTGTAAAAACTTTATCAACATAAATATTGTTTTCTATAACCGATAAAAAACTATGCTTTGTAACGTAGTGAAGTTCTACGTTTTGTAATTGTTGTTTAATGCAACGCAAAATAGGCGTCGTTAAAACGATGTCACCAATGGAGCTAAAACGAACAACTAAAATTTTCATATGTAAATATTATTGCTTTTAATTGTCATATGGTATACGCCATGCTAATTTATTTTTATATTTTTTGTGCATGACTATTTCACACGTATAATTAAAGATGATTATCTTTACACAAAAATAACTAATTTTTTCAATGTTTATAGATACACACACACACCTTTATTCAGAAGAGTTTAATGAAGATAGAATAGCGTCTATTACAAATGCCATGGAAAAAGGCGTGTCGAAATTTTATATGCCAAATGTGGATAGTGCAAGTATTGAAGGCATGTTGGCATTAGAAGTTCATTTTCCTGAACATTGTTATCCAATGATGGGATTGCATCCTTGTTCGGTTAAAGAAAATTACAGAGAAGAATTAGATACTGTTAAGAGATGGCTAGATCTAAGAAGATTTTCGGCTATTGGAGAAATTGGGATTGATTTGTATTGGGACAAAACATTTATCAAGGAACAAGAGTTGGCATTTAGAGAGCAAATCTTTTGGGCTTTAGAATATAACTATACAGTAGTCATTCATTGCCGAAATGCCTTTGATGAAATATTTTCTATTTTAAAATCATTTGATAAATTACCTAAAGGAATCTTTCATTGTTTTAGTGGAGATATTATTCAAGCTCAACAAGTGTTATCATTAGGTAATTTTAAATTGGGAATTGGCGGGGTAGTAACATTTAAAAATTCTGGCTTAGATAAAGTAGTAGAGCAATTAAATATACGTGATATTGTTTTAGAAACTGACGCCCCTTATTTGGCTCCTGTCCCTCATCGTGGTAAACGTAACGAGAGCGCTTATTTGCCATTAGTAGCCGCAAAGATTGCTCAAATAAAAAATATATCAATAGAGGAGGTAGCAGAAATTACTTCAAACAATGCTTTAGAAATATTTGAAAATTAGAAATTTGATAAATAGTCCCATTGTCAAAACTTTAGTTTATGCTAATGTTTTTATTTCTCTTTGCGCATTATCGCAAGTGCTTTTAACCTATCATTTATTCCCTATTCCTGTAAATTTTGAGAACAACTCATACTTGTTGTTTATTCTTTTATCAACCTATTTACAATATAATGTGCAGAGAGGCTATATGATTGGACCGCACAATGTCAATAGCGAAAGATCGCAGTGGTTATTGAGGCATAAAAAAATATTATTATATAGTATAGGAATATCTTTAATTGTTGTCATGTTTTTATGTAATAATTTAAGCTGGACATCTATTGGTATTATGATTGGCGCCGAAGTTGTTTCTACATTATATTACTTACAACCATTTAATTTAAGAAGACACGGTTATATTAAACCATTTTTAATTTCTTTTGTATGGGTAATTAGTTGCAGTTTAGTTCCTTTAATCGAAAACCAACTACTCACTTTGCATAGTGTTTGGTATTTAGTGTCTCAGGTTTTATTTATTTCGGTATTGTGTTTCTTGTTTGATATTAAAGACATTGAACACGATTATTATTCAGGAGTAAATACGTATGCTAATAAGTTTGGAGAGAAAGTTACAAAGATCATGTGTATCTGTTTGGTGGCACTAGCATTTTTTTGCTTTTACCAATTTAGTCATGATGTTGGGTCATTAATTGCATCTATTACATTAAGAACATTAGTTGTTTTGACTGTTTTATTTACAAATCAAAAGCGCCATCATTTTTACTACTACTTATGGGTAGATGGCTTGATGCTAATACAATCGATTTTGTTTTTTGTTTTTTAGTAATACCTTTTCCCAATCAAATAATTGGTTACATAATCATGAACACCATCTTCTAAACTCGAAAAAGGTTTTGTGTAACCTTGAGCCATGAGTTTATTCATGTTAGCCTCTGTAAAGTATTGGTATTTATCTCTAATATCAATTGGCGTGTCAATAAATTCAATATTAGCTTCTTTGCCTAATGCTTTAAATGTTGCTTTTGCTAAATCTAAAAATGGACGAGCTTTGCCGCTACCCAAATTGTAAATACCGCTTTTAATATTTTCGCCATAAGTAAAGTATAATACATCTACTAAATCTTTTACATACACAAAATCTCTTAATTGCCCGCCATCTGTGTAGTTTGGATTATGCGAACGAAATAGTTTTACTTGTCCTTTTTCGTTGATTTGATTGAAGGAGTGAAAAATAACGGAAGCCATTCTTCCTTTATGGTATTCATTTGGACCGTAAACATTAAAGAACTTAAACCCTGCCCATTTTGGAGGACAAGTTTTTTGAGTAATGGCCCATTTGTCAAAATCATTTTTACTATCTCCGTATGGATTCAATGGTTTTAATAAATTAATTTTTGATTCATCATCATCATATCCAAACTCACCCAATCCATAAGTTGCTGCTGATGAAGCATAAACTAAAGGGATAAAATGTTTAGTGCAAATGTTCCAAATAGATTTTGTATAGTTTAAATTCAATTCATTAAACAACTCAACATTAAACTCAGTGGTATCTGTTCGCGCTCCAATATGGTAAACAAAGTTTACTTCAGCTGCGTGTTCTTCAAACCACTCTAAAAAGTGTGAACGTTCAATTTTGTGTACAAAGTTTTTTGTATGGTAATTATCAATTTTTTGTAATTGCGAAAAATCATCTACTAAAATTAAATTTTCGTGACCTTCATTATTTAATTTGCTAATTAAACAACTTCCTATAAAGCCTGCGGCACCTGTAATGACAATCATTGTGTTATTTAATGATGGTTAATTTTTTTGTAATGGTATTGTTTTTAAATGATACTTGAACGATGTAATTGCCCGCGTTTAGTTCTTTTAAATTTAATTCATGCGTTACATTTCCTGTATTTACATTTTTAGTTTCAATATACACTAATTCACCTAAAGCATTAAATACATTGATGGTAACAAATTCATTATTAGTGGTTGTGTAATTTAAGTAACAAACATCTGATGTTGGATTAGGAAAAACATTTAAACGAATATCATTTGATAGTAGTTCTTTTACAGAAACTATTGTTTCTGGATTTGAAGTTAATTTGACTTCTTCAACATTTAAAATACTACGCTTTTTTGTGTCTATATCATATTCGCTCACCATGCCAATTAAATAGATATTATCGGCATTGTATCTAAACTCTCCGCCTGCAGCTGTTGGTAAAGTGTAAGAATATACTTTCGTGTATGTGATTCCATTGGTTGAGCCATTAGTTGGTATGATACCTGATGCGCCATAAGCGCCATCTGCCATATGCGTTACAACATATTGATGTTTGTATTCTGCAGGAGATAATAGATATGTTGTAGAGTTTAAATACGTTCCCATTTGGTAAAAAGGAGATGAACCAACGTTATATAAAAAACTGTGTTGGTTCCAATTATTATTAGTGTTATCATTTGTTGGGCCGTATACATTGTTTTCTTTCACATATAAATTCAATCTATAGTCTCCTTTTACATCACCATAAAAAGTTGAGGATACAGTTGCATCAATTTGTTTAGTAGTTGTGTTATATGAAACATTGGTAACGGTTACAGTTGCAGGAACTTTCATTGCTATCCTTTGAGTAGCGAATGAGCTCCAGTTGTTTTTTTCGATAGCCACATCATTATTAGAAGAAAAATAATGTCTATCTATTGTTGCAGATGGGAATTCATTTGCGTAATCCGAAATAAGACTTGAACTTCCTGTAACTACCATGTTATCATTATCATGAATTGAAGCGGCGATTACATTTGTATTAGTAGTTACAATAGAGTTTAATTTGGTGTAACCATCGGGTGTCCAACCGTATCCTGCCCCAGTAAATTGTTCCACTAAAACTTTTTTGGATGGTGCTGTAGATGATATTGTGATTGCCCCAGTAATGGTATCATTTATGCTTACTTGATCTGATTGCCCATTAATAATGCTACTCCAAATTTTATAGGTATTGTAAATTGGTGTAGCTGAAACATAAGGAGTAGTAAACGTTAATGTTCTTGTATCTAAATAATTTAATGCAGGAGATAATATTTTTATTTCGGTTACAGTAACTCCATTATCCATTTTATAATTTATGGTTAAGTTAGTAATTGGAGTGTATCCGTAATTTTTAAATGTTGCAGAAAATGTATTGATGGCATTGATTGTACTATATTTATAGATGTCATGTGATGTAGCGCCTGCATCAAATCCGTTAGTCATATTTTGAACAACGATATCATCTAACCAAAGTTGGTATTTATTAGTAGAATTATTTTTAAATGCAATTCTAATGTTTTGGCCTGCATAAGCACCTAAAGATACGCCTCGAGATTGCCATGTGTTTTTTTCGCCACTATTGCTATACAAAAGGGATGTGAAATGACTAACTGCCGCAGTTGTAGATGTATTAGTACTAACATAAATTTCATAACCATCTAAGTTGTTTAAATCAGGTGCCATTGCCTCCCAAGTTAAAACGGTATTAACTGCAATATTATTTATAATAGGGGTAATTAACCAAGCATTCGCTGTTCCAGTAGGTGTTAACCATGATGTTGATACAGCAACTGTATCAGTAGTATTTGCTGGCACATAACCTAACCACGCTTTTTGTTTTTGTCCATTAGCTCTAAATGGGTAATTACCAGTTAGTGTATCTGCGGTGAGTGTTCCATTATTAATAGCAGTCATAGTACTTGGAACATCTGAATAAAAATAGTTTTGAGTACTACTGTTTGCAGTATAGGTTCCTGAAATTAAACTTAGAGTATTAAATCGCTCGCTATATAATATTTGAGAAAAAGAATTGTTTACAGAAAAGGAAACGATTATGAAATAAAGTAATTTTTTAAGCATAGTATAAAGTAATAAAAGATTGGCGTTTTCTACCAATCTTTACAAAAATAGGATTTTTACATTAAAATATGGACTTAGGCACCCTAAATTAGATTGTATAATGCCATTTTTAGTTAAAAAGACAGATTGTTCACCATGTTTCATAAAAAACGGAAAGGCTGGTGAATCTCACCAGCCTTTCCGTTAAACTTTAACTAAAAATTATTATTTAGTAACAGATAATTTTTTAGTAACAGAACCATTTTCTGAAGCAATTACAACATTGTAAATACCCGCAGCAAATTGTTTAGTGTCGATGTTTACTTTATTAGAACCTGCATTTAAAGCAGAAACTGTTTGGTAAACAATTTGACCTACGTTATTTAAAACAGAAATTGTAACATCTGAAGAGTTTACAACAGAAATGCTTACAGAAGTTTCGTTAACTGTAGGGTTAGGAAATAAATCAACTGCAGAAATATTAGCATCTACGTTGTTGATTCCAGTTGAACCAGATAAGTTAATTTGGTCAATGAACATGTTATTTCCATAGTCGCTTGTTGCAACAAACTTCACTAACACAGCAGGGTTATTTGCATAAGCTGATAAATCAACTGTTTCTGCTCTCCAATCACCAGCAACTGGCACATAAGAATTTGCGTTAGCAGCAGCAGTATTTAATGCAGCGCCAGCTTTGCTAAATAAAGTTGCCCATGTAGCACCACAGTCAGTTGAAACCATAACTTCTAATTGATCATTTTCTGGAGGACTTGCAGTATATGGAGCAGAAGCTACATCAAAATTCAATGAAGCAGAATTGAAGCCAACTAAACTTAAAGGAGGTAATACTAAATCATCTACGTCTCCAGGAGCAGCAGAATAAGCTGGGTATCTAGCAGATTGAGTTGTACTTTGACTACCAGCAGCTGATGATCTAGCCCAAGTAGCAGCACCACCATCAGGATTAATTAATAACCAGTTTGTTGGAGGGAAAGTTGTTGCAGAGAATGTTTGAACAACTGGAGCTAAAGAATAAGTTCCAACAACTGAGAATTTTTGACTTGTACTATTGTTTCCTAAATTGAAATCAGTAGCGCCGTTAACTCCAGAAGAAATACTTACAGAGAAAGTTTTAGTACCAGCCGTTAAACCAGTAATAGCATTCATTGCAACAGTAGTAGTTGCGCCAGCAGCTAAGTTTCCAGTCCAGTTAATAGCAGTTCCATTAGCAGTTCCATTTACAAATGGATTTAATGTCATACTAGTGATTGCATTAGTACCATTGTTTGTAACAACAACTTGTGGATTTAAAGAAGTAGCACAAGTCATAGGAGGTAAACCAGCTACTGATTTTGCCGCAGCATCATCAGTTAATGGCGTAGCAGCTCCTAAACCAGCTTGTAATACAAGTTTATTAGCATCATCTTGAATGAAACCAACCATTTCTACTTGGCTTTTATCCCAAATATATGCAGGTAAAACACAAGCAACAGTAAATGTTTGAGATTGACCTATAGTCCAAGTGTTAGCCATAGCGGTACCACTAGTTAAATTTGGAAAAGATTTACGAGCTACCCAGTGAAATTCTTTTTCTCCGTTAGATCCCGGAGCTACTGCGTAATTAATTTCTTTTTCAGTCATTACTAAACGAAACTTTAAGTTAGTTCCAGTTGTCGTATAGTTTCCTGTTGCTGTTAAAGTTACACTAACTGTAATTGTGCTAAAAGTAGCATCCCAAGCTCTTGTCATTGCAATTGTAAATGGAGATGTTACTGCAGCTGACGCATTTAAAAGAGCAGCATCTACATAACCTGGATGATCAGAAGTAGCGCCAAATACAACTTGACTTTGACCGTCTTGTCTTCCGCTTGGAGCAGATGAAATACCATAATATGCATCTCTTGCGTCAATTTCAGTTTTGTTTTGTTGATACAAAGAGATAGTAGATGATGGAGCACTTGGAATTGCTACTTGCCATTTTAATGGAATAGTGTTATTCGAATTTGCTGCTAAATCAATATCAAGAGCAGGGTTAGTTGCGGCACAAGGCCCGCAGTTTTCTCCTGTAAACTCTTCATAAAGAGACATACGAGGGCTTTGTGCAAAACCAACTGTGGTTAATGCTAAAAAGCTTAATAGTGTAGTTGTTTTTTTCATGTTTATGGTTTAGTTATTATTATTTATTTACGGTGAATTTTTTTACAATTTTTGTTTTGTTTGAAGAAATTGTAGCAAAATAAATTCCTGAACTTAAATTTTCAGAATCAATTGAAACAGTATTTTTTCCAACAGATAAATCAATGTATTTATTTGATACAATTGATCCTAAGCTATTAGTAATAGAAAGCGTCACGTTATCAATTGATTCAGAAGAAACGATATTAATGTGAGCTTTGCTTACTGCAGGATTAGGATAAATAGACGATAGAGATGAAAATAAAGATGTCACTTCTTTTACTGATACCGTTTCATTATATTTTAAAGTAAATGTTATTACATCGTTAGCGTCATTAATATTATATATTTGATATCTTACAGAAGAATATCCAGGAGTTGTAGCTTCTTCTAAATCCAATAATAACACTAAATTTTGCGACGCTAACGTTTGATTAGGTGTCAACGTCATTGTAATTGGTGATGTGTAAGTTGTAGGACCGTAACAGTTTGCCCCACCTACACAAAAGTAAGCGCTTGCACCTGGATTTAAAATATCATCAAAACGTCTTAGTTTGTAATATTTAGTCGTAGAAGTAACGTTTTTGGCGTCAATTTCAGTAGTAAGATGGTCTGACGCTGCTGTTGTGTAAGAAATAATGCTATTATCTGCAACATTAGCCATTCCATTATTTATATCAGTAACAGTTAATGATGTTTGAGCCACCATTTCAAACCCACATAATAATAAAGTAGAAGCAATAAGTATAAGTTTTTTCATGCGCTATAGTTTTATCTGATTATTAAAAAATTACTAATACAATATTAAGAAACAAAAAGCTCAAATAATAACATGTTTTGAATAGAAATAGGACTCCTAACTCTGTTTAGAAAAGTAAAAAAACCACTATGTTTTGATGTAAATACCTATTAATACGACACTTATGTAAATAATGCTGCTAAAAACCGTTATGTTCTTTGTTAGCATCTGATACAGAGAAAACATCACGGAATTATTGTATTCCTAAAAACACTTAAATGGGAGAAAGTGTGCTATTTTTTATAAAAACTCATTTCATCTAAATACTGCCAAACGGCTTGTGGCACAAAGAAAGGCACGTTTTTTTTATCTTTTATCGCTTTTCTAATCATTGTAGAAGATATTTCCATCAATGGAGCTTCAGTCATGACAACATTTGGATGAGTTTTTAAGACTTCAGAATTACAATTAGGTCTCGGATAAACGAATAACTTATGATTTTTAAGTATTTCCTCATAATTTTTCCATTTAGTAAAAGACTCTAAATTATCTTCACCCATAATTAATGAAAAATGGTGTTTTGGATATTTTTCTTTTAAATGCGCTAAAGTATTTATTGTATAGGAAGGCTGAGAAAGTCCAAACTCTATATTGCTGCTTTTTAATTTGTTATTATCTCCAATAGCTAAATTAACCATATGTAGACGCTGATTTTGATCTAAAAGAGATGACTTTTCTTTTAAAGGATTATGAGGAGAAACGACAAACCACACTTGTTCTAAATCAGTAAAAGATGCCATATAGTTCGCTAACACCATGTGTCCAACATGAATGGGATTAAACGAGCCAAAAAATAAGCCAATGCGCATACTGTAAAATTAAACATCATTTTTGATTTATAATATATTTTCTAATCATCAAAATATGTAAATTAGCCTGTGCTTTTTAAGAACATTATAGGTCAAAAACCAGTTAAAGAAAAACTGTTAAACATGCTTCAAGATGGTCGTGTGCCTCACGCATTAATGTTTACGGGGCCCGAAGGAAGTGGTAATTTAGCTGCTGCATTTGCCTTTGTTCAATATTTATTTTGTTCAAATAAACAGGCACATGATTCGTGTGGCGTTTGTTCTTCGTGTTTAAAAGTGAGTAAACTTATACATCCAGATTTACATTTGGTGTTTCCAATACCCCTCAGTAAGAATGTTCGTACAAGTAATGATTTATTGCCGGAGTTTAGAGAAACATTTATTGAAACACCTTATTTAACGGTTCATGATTGGTTTGATAGTTTAAGTGCTGAAAATAAACAGCCAACAATTCCAACAGACGAAGCAAATGATATTTTAAAAAAGCTATCCTACACTAGTTATGAAGGTGGTTACAAGATCATGATTATTTGGCAACCCGAAAAAATGAACGCTTCTTCAGCTAATAAGTTGTTGAAGATTTTAGAAGAGCCACCTGAACAAACTTTGTTTTTATTGGTATGTAATCACCCAGACCAATTACTAGCTACTATAATTTCTCGCGTACAACAAATCCCGTTTTATAAAATTGATATTGAAGATATTGTAAATGGCTTAGTAGATGAATTTAGTTGCCAACCACAAGCAGCTAAACAAGCGGCTTTACTAAGTGATGGAAGTTATCGTGAGGCTCAATTGTTATTACAGCATTTGGATGGCGGAACAGCTTACTTACAAAATTTCCGATCTTTTATGTTAATTGCTTTAAAGTTTGATGCTGTTAAAGCGGTAGCTTGGATTGATGAAAATGCAAGGAGTGGAAGAGAAAAACAAAAACAGTTTTTACAATACGGATTAGAAATATTTAGAGATTGTTTGATGTTTAATTTTGGAAGTGTTGATTTAGTAAGGCATTCGGGTGAGGAAAAAGAATTTATTGCCAAGTTTGCACGTTTTGTCAATCAACGTAATTACGAACGATTATTAGAAGAATTTAATTCAGCTTTTTATCATGTTGAACGTAACGCAAACCCTAAAATTTTATTTATGGATTTAATTATGAAAACCAACGAATTGATAAATCTTCCAGCTTAATTAATGATTAATTAAGATTTTTTCTACAAATACTTTCGAATTATTAATGACCTTGATAGCATACATTCCCATCGCAAGATTTGATGTTTCCATATGTATTTGATTTTGATTGTCAGGTTTTTCATAAGAAGAAAAAACAATTTGGCCACAACTGTTGATGATTTCTATAATTGAGTTATTTTGATTTGTTAATTTAATAAATAACTCATTGTTCGCAGGATTAGGATACACGATAAGGTTATTATTTTCTTCGTAACATGAATTTTCTGTACTGGCAATTAACCCAACATAACGAGATTGATTGTCAATATCCACTTGTTTTAATCTATAATAATAAGTTATATGTTCTGTTGCTGCATCTGTATAAGAATATATATTTTGTTGCACACTTGTTCCATGTCCTAGGATAGTTGCAATCAGTATATAATTCACGCCATCATCACTTCTTTCTAATTCAAATAATTTATTTTTTGTTTCGCTTGCCGTTGACCAGCTAATGTTGATTTCGTTATTACCACAAGTTGCATTAAAGTATATAAGCTCAATAGGTAATAAGGCTAAAGCATTGCAGATTGTTTGTTGATTTGATAAGCCCCCTGTAGAACCTGTAAATCCAAAATACGGAGTATTTGTTCCAAAAACAGTTAATGGATTAAGGGTAGTAGAAATTGTTGCGTAAGTTGTAGTTAAAGCTGTACTTAAAATTCTAGCTGTAAACGTTCCAGGACTTCCAGTTGCCCAACTCACACGTAAAATATGATTTGCACCATTTTCAATATTATAGTTGGTCCCTACTGGATTTTGTAGCCGTACAGCGGTTGAAGTTACAGGTCTTTCTCCTGCTGCGGTTGCCCCACAATTAGCATCTAAATCAGGATTTACATTTCCATTATACCATAAATCTAGGTGATCTGGATCTTCAGCCCCTCCACATCCTATAAAACTTGTATTAAAATCATCTCGATCTTCATAATTTAAATAAGTATCTATTTCAACAATTAAAGAATTTGTAATTCCACCAGCGCCTAACGAACCGCCAGCTGTACCACACGCACAACGTCCTCTGGAGTCGTTTTGTATTACAAATGCCATTCCATCTGCCCCGGCATCACTAGAGCCCAAGTTAACAGTGAAATCATAAGAGAAGTTAGATGAAAAATTTAGCGCTGAATTTACATCCCATACACAGCCCCTTTGATTGGTTGTATTAGAAGTTAACGTTGTACAGCTTCCGCTAGAAACTGCATCGTCATTTACGGTATATTCTGCTGTATTAGTATAAGTTGTTGTTAGTTTATAGACCAGTGTTGCTGCTTCTGTAGTTGCAACACAACTATATTTATTGACATGAACCCTATATGTCCCAGCTAAATTTGGTGTCCAAATCACATGTGATTGTGTAGAGCAATAATCATCGCTATAACCTCCAGACACAGCCGTTCCCGAATTATCTAAAATAGTGATTTGAGTATCAAACGTGGCATTACTTCCATCCGCTGAACAAAAAGAAAAATCATAAACAGGTAAACATGAAGAAGCCGCAACGACAAATGTGTAATAAAAATCTCCAGTTGCACAATTCATAGTTTGGTAAGTGGTGGTTGGAGCAGGGCTCAATGCACCGCCATTTGAACCCCCAGTGCACTGAGAGTATAAGGAGTTTAATGAAAAAAGCACAATAAAAATGGGTAATAAATGTTTCATTTTCTAAATTGATTTAGCAAATGTATATTAAAGAATTTCATAAAGTTTTATTAAAAACTCTTCAAAATCATATTCCTAAAACGTTTTAGTATTTAGCACGATTTTTGTGAAGATTTGTACATTATTAGGAGACATTAAAAAAGCCGACTTGAATAAGCCGGCTTTTAGAAATAATAAAGAAATAAATTTTATTTAAATGTTGCTGATGTTAATTCACGATTCATACGGGCAATGTTTTCTAAAGAAATTCCTTTAGGGCATTCTGCTTCGCAAGCACCTGTGTTTGTACAGTTACCAAATCCTTCTGCGTCCATTGCTTCAACCATTTTCTTAACACGCTCTTTACGCTCAACTTGTCCTTGAGGTAATAACGCTAATTGCGATACTTTTGCTGAAACGAATAACATAGCAGAACCATTTTTACAAGCTGCTACGCAAGCACCACAACCAATACAAGCCGCTGCTCCAAATGCCTCATCTGCATCTGTTTTAGGAATTAAAATATTGTTTGCATCTTGTGCGTTACCTGTGTTTACAGAAATATAACCACCACTTGCGATGATTCTATCAAATGCACCTCTATCAACTGCTAAATCTTTAATTACAGGGAATGCTGCACTTCTCCATGGTTCTACAACAATTGTATCACCATTTTTAAACGAACGCATGTGTAATTGACATGTTGTTACACCTTGTTTTGGTCCGTGAGGGCGACCATTGATGTACATACTACACATACCACAAATACCTTCGCGGCAATCGTGATCAAAAGCAATTGCTTCTTTGTTTTCGCTAATTAATTTTTCATTTAATACGTCAAACATTTCTAAAAACGACATATCTGTTGAAATGCCAGTTAATTGATGTGTCTCAAAGCTACCTGTTGCTTTTGTATTTTTTTGTCTCCAAACTTTTAAAGTTAGATTCAATTCTGTTCCGTGTCCTGATCCCATAGTTTCTATTATTTATATGATCGTTGTGCGATTTTAATATTCTCGTATTTCAATTCTTCTTTATTTAATTCCCATTCGCTTACACCTTTATATTCCCAAGCAGCAACATAAGCAAAGTTCACGTCATCACGTTTTGCTTCACCGTCTTCTGTTTGGTGTTCTTCACGGAAGTGACCTCCGCAGCTTTCTTCGCGGTGTAAAGCATCTTTACACATTAATTCACCTAACTCAATAAAGTCAGCAACGCGACCCGCTTTTTCTAAATCTGGATTAAACTCATTAGCAGTACCTAATACACGTACATCACTCCAAAATTCTTTACGTAATGCTTGTATTTCAGCGATAGCTTCTGTTAAACCTTGTTTATTACGTGCCATACCGCATTTGTTCCACATAATCAAACCTAAACGCTTGTGGAAACCTTCTACTGATTTAGTTCCTTTAATATTTAAGAATTTATTGATTAAATCTGTTTGCTCATTTAAAGCAGCATCAAACGCTGGATGTTTTGTTTTTAATTTATCGATAGAATCTGCTTTATCTTTTTCAGCACTCATACGAGAAACCTCGTCAGATAAATACACGCCTAATGTATAAGGTATTACGAAATATCCATCTGCTAAACCTTGCATTAAAGCAGAAGCACCTAAACGGTTAGCTCCATGATCAGAGAAGTTAGCTTCACCTAATGCATATAAACCTTTTACAGTTGTCATTAAGTTGTAATCTACCCATAATCCACCCATTGTGTAGTGAACTGCTGGATAAATACGCATTGGAACTTCATAAGGATTTTCGCCAGTAATTTGTTGATACATATCAAACAAGTTACCGTATTTTTCTTTTACTACTTCTTTACCTAAGCGCATGATTTCTTCATGACTTGGGTTTTGAATATTCTTTTTAGTAGCTTCTGTTTTTCCGTAACGGGCTGTATTAAATGCGAAATCTAAATACACCGCCATTTTAGAATTACCTACACCGTAACCAGCATCACAACGCTCTTTAGCTCCACGAGAAGCCACATCACGAGGCACTAAGTTACCGAACGCAGGGTAACGACGCTCTAAATAATAATCTCTTTCTTCTTCAGGAATATCTGTTGGTTTACGGTTATCATCTTTCTTTTTTGGAACCCAAATACGTCCATCGTTACGCAACGACTCCGACATTAAGGTTAATTTAGATTGGTGATCACCAGAAACAGGAATACAAGTTGGGTGAATTTGTGTATAGCAGGGGTTACCAAAGAAAGCGCCTTTTTTATGAGCTTTCCAAGCAGCCGTAACGTTACTACCCATAGCGTTAGTAGATAAGTAAAACACATTTCCGTATCCACCAGTACATAATAAAACTGCATGACCGAAATGTTTTTCCATTTCGCCAGTAATTAAATTACGAGCAATAATACCACGAGTAATACCGTCAATAGTTACTACATCTAACATTTCGTGACGAGCGCATAATTCAACTGCACCCATACCAACTTGACGTTGTAAAGCCGAGTAAGCACCTAATAATAATTGTTGACCGGTTTGTCCAGCCGCATAAAATGTACGTTGTACTTGAGTACCACCAAACGAACGGTTACTTAATAAACCACCATATTCACGAGCTAAAGGAACGCCTTGCGCTACACATTGATCAATGATGTTTGAAGACACTTCAGCTAAACGATGAACGTTTGCCTCACGTGCCCTATAATCACCACCTTTAATAGTATCGTAAAATAAACGGTAAGTTGAGTCACCATCATTTTGATAATTTTTTGCTGCGTTGATACCGCCTTGTGCTGCAATAGAGTGAGCGCGACGAGGAGAATCTTGAAAACAAAATACTTTTACTTTGTATCCCATTTCTGCTAAAGAAGAGGCTGCTGAAGCTCCCGCTAAACCAGAACCAACAACTAATACTTCTAAACTACGCTTGTTAGCAGGATTTACTAAATGAACTGTTGAACGATATTTTGACCATTTTTGGTCTATCGCTCCTTCAGGAATTTTTGAATCTAATTTACTCATATCGAAAAATTAAGAATGTAATATTGAATTTTTTAATTATTTAATAACGCCTAAAAACATTAAGATTGGCATTAATGCGAAAATAAAAGGAATAAGAATTGCAAAGGCGATACCAGCTTTTTTAATGATTGGTGTATACACTTTGTGATTTAATCCTAATGTTTGGAATGCCGATTGGAAACCATGTAATAAATGGTATGCTAATGAAATCATTGATAAAGCATACAATACAACAACCCAAGCCATTTTAAATGTTTCTTGCATCACAGCGTATAAGTTTTCGTTTCCGTTAGCATCTTCGCCTGGTAAACCAGTGAAACGAGATTTAACCCAGAAGTGCACTAAATGGATAATTAAGAACATTAATAATAAAGTACCTAATAAACCCATTGAACGGCTATACCAAGAAGAGTTTGCTGCTCCGTCAATTTTAGCATATCCAACAGGACGAGCTTTCTTGTTTTCTATAGTTAAAAGTAAAGCTTGGATAACGTGAACAATTAATCCAAAAAATAAAACTAATTCACCTGCTCTAATTAACCAGTTGTGAGCCATAAAATCGGCGCCAATGTTAAATGTTAAACCGCCATCATTAAAAAAGATTAGACAGTTAATGAAGCAGTGTACTACTAAAAATGAAATAAGGAATAAGCCTGTTAGACCCATTACAAATTTTTTTCCGATTGATGATTTTAAGAATCCTTGACTCATAAGAGAAATGTGTTTAATTTTTACTTGGCAAATGTATAATTGTGAAGCATTTAATCCAATAAATTTTAATGCTTTTATCAACTAAATAACAAGATTAAGCCCAATTAGGTTTACAAATAGACTAAATTTAGCTTATTTGGAATTATTCTAAATTCGAAAAAATTGTATTTAAACTTAATTAATGGATTTATATCGCCATATTCTCCACAATATATTACGATTTAAAATACTAATGGATGTAAACACGCCTGCAATCATAGCAGATGAAACACCTACAGAAATAACATCCTGTCCAGTGAGGTATAAATTTTTGTAATTGGTTTTTGGGCGCAATTGTTTTAGCTCAAAACGTTCGGGAGTATGTTCTAATCCATAAATTTCACCCTTATCATAATTACTAAAATGTTTTGTAGAGAGTGGGGTGGAGAGCTCGCAAACTTCTACATGACCTTTTATTTGCGGTAAAGTTTTGTAAAGTTTATCAAGAAACAATTGTTTTAATTCTTCTTTAACGGCTTCATAATCATCCCCTCGCTTTTGCCATTTCATATGTTCCCATTCTTCCATCCAGTTAAATGGGTAAGAGCCTAACACTTGAATGGCGGATGTGCCTGGATGATTTTGTTGCCACTCACTATCTTTTGCAGATGGAAATGAAATATATAAAACAGGAGAAATACTATCCTTCGTTTTCAAGTGCGTTTCATTATTAAGGTCTAAATCATAATTATGATATAACCACATGTTGTATTTAGGCAATTTTAATTCTTGGTCGGTAGCATTTAAACCAACATAAATACAAGCGTGAGAAACAGATGGTTTTACTTTATTTAATGCTCTTGTATTTTCTTCTTTTTGAAGTTCTGGTAAAATTAATTTATTAAATGTATTGTGAGCTCCTGCATTACTGACGATTTTTTTAGCAAAAATTTTATCACCATTTTGCATCAATACACCAATAGCTTTGTTATTTTCAATAATTATATTTTTTACTTCTGCTTTAATGGCAATTTTTCCACTATGTTCTTCAATTACTTGTGTTAAACTTTTATGAATATTAGAAGCTCCACCAGTAGGGTATGCTCCTCCTTCTATATAATGGGCAATAACTAAGGCATGTATACCAAAGCTACTTTTCATGGGAGTTAAACCATAGTTACCACATTGCGTACACAAAACAGCAATTAGTTTTTTATTGGTTGTTATTTTACTTAACACATCGTGTGTTGTTTGTTTGGAGTAAAGTAAAAAGGGTTTGGTAAGTAAACTGCCAACTGATTTGCTTAACCAATTAGGCATTGATTTTTCAGCAAAAAATAATGAGGCATGTCCAGCAACTTTATTTACTAATTTATAGTATGTGCGAATAGCTTTTTCTTCTTCAGGAAAATAAGCTATCATTTGTTTGATTTGATTTTCTAACCCTTTTTTGAAATTGTAAACATCTCCTTCGATGATAGCTTGATCATAAACTTCACCCATATCATCCCATTTTAATTGACTGTTTGTGAGATAATCAAATGTTTTTCGGATTAACGAATTGGGATTATTTACTTGTCCAATATAATGAGCTCCAACATCCCATTCAAATTTTTTACGTTTAAAAGTGTGAGTAAATCCGCCAATCACGTAATGTTTTTCGAGAACTAAAACCTTTTTCCCTGATTTAGCTAAACAAACAGCCGTGCTTAAGCCACCCATTCCTGAACCAATAATAATGGAGTCATAAGTAGTGTTGGCAAGTTCGGAGTTGTATAGATTTTTCAAACAGTTGTTTTGTGAATTAGAGAACGATTTTTTATAAGTGTGATACAGTATCGGACAAATAATAATTTGTATTGTTTACAAGAAACAAAAATTTAATTACATAGAGGCTAGTTTTTTTTGGCTAAAAATTATACAGATACCCCAATCATACAAACATCGTCTATTTGCTCAAACCCAGAGCGCCATTGTTCAAAAAACTCATGAATTGCTATTTTTTGTTGGGTCATTGGCTTTTGGTAGTTTTCAAGTAATAAGTTTCTAAAAGCGTTATACTTTAATTTTTTTCCACCAGGCCCTCCAAATTGGTCAACAAATCCGTCAGAGAAAATATATAGTTTATCGTTTTCTAGTAATTGAATTTCGTGATTTGTGAATTCGTATTCTTCAACTCCAACAAAATTTCCAATAGGTTGTTTGTCGCCTTTAGTTTTTAGAACTTCGCCATTTCGTAAAATAAATAACGGACTAAATGCTCCTGCAAATTCTAATTTTCTGGTTTTTAAATCCAAAGAGCAAATGGCAACATCCATTCCATCTCTTATTTTAGAATCTTCTACTTTTTGACGAAGAGTATTGCTAATGTTTTTATTTAATTGTGTTAAAATTTCTGATGGTTTGGTATAGTTGTATTCGTTTACAATTTGATTTAAACCATTAAAACCTATAATACTCATGAATGCTCCTGGAACTCCGTGTCCAGTGCAATCTACGACGGCAAATAAAATTTTATTATCCTTTTCTTCAATCCAATAAAAGTCACCACTAACAATATCTTTTGGTTTATATAATACAAATGCATTTTTTAAAAGCGTACTTACGTTTTCTTCAGTTGGCAAAAATGCTTCTTGAATACGTTTTGCATATTTAATACTATCAGTAATGTGCTTGTTAGTTTCCTCAATAATTTCTTTCTGCTTCACAACTTCTCGTGTACGCTCATGTACCTTCACTTCTAAATTTTCAACTAAATTGGCATTTTCTAAAGCAATAGCGGTGTAAGTTCCTAAAGTTTTTAAAATATCTATATGTAAAGGTAGATAAGCATTTTTTTCAAAACTTTGCACTGTAATTACACCAACTACTCGTTCGCCAATCATCATAGGGCAAAACAATAAGGAACTTGGCATATCGCCGGTTGGTACTACAATTTTTTTAGTGTATTTATGATATTCGTTTAAATTATCATTTATGAAAATTTCTTTTTTGTTTTTAACACACCACACCGAATAGTTATCGTCATTATCCATTGACACACTGATGGGTTCAAACGATTCTCCGTTTTCAATTTCATAACGATATTCTATCTCATTTAATTTTGGATGGTAGATACGTACTCCAAAGCAATCAGCATTCATCAATTGGCTTATGTTTTGGTGTAGTTCTCCAAAAATGGCATCAAAATTTACATTAGAAATAATATGCTGACCAATTTTACTCAGTAAGCGTGTGTTTTCATGTGATTTTTCAATTTGTTCTTTTTGGAGAAGAACTTCTCTTGTTCGTTCGGCAACTCTATCTTCTAAACCTTTGTATAGATTAGCATTTTCGATAGCGCCACCAACATACACAGATAAACTTCTTAATAAATCAAGATGATGTTCGTTATAAATATGCTTCTCAAAACTTTGCACAGTGATAACGCCAATGGTTTTTCCTTTTGAAATTAAAGGCATATAAATCATTGACTCAGGCATTTCACCTTCTACAGTTTGATATGTTTTTTGAACATATTTTGTGTATTCGCTTTGCCAATCATTCACAATAATTTCCTCGCATTTAATAAAACAACGAGTAGCTGTTTTGTCATCATCTAATTTATAAGCAAATGAACCTAGCTTCTCTCCCTTTTCCATAGAGCCCGAAAAGTATAAATCATTAGATTCGGGACGATGAATACCAATACCAAAAATGGTGGCATCCATTAAACTATTAATTTGAGTATATACTGTGGAAATAATGTCGTCAACAGATAAAGTTGCTGAAATTTCTTTGCCAATTTCACTTAATAATTTACTATTACTAAAACTTTTTTCAAGTTGTTCTTTTTGTTTTACAACTTCTGAAGTTCGTTGGTTTACTTTTTCTTCAAGTGTCTCCACTAAATCAGCATTTTCTAAAGCAATAGCAGTGTATGTTCCTAGAGTTTTTAATACATCTAAATGAAAAGGCGTATATGCGTTTTTATCAAAACTTTGAACGGTAATGGCTCCGGTAACTCTATCCCCAATTGTTAGTGGGCAAAACAGTAACGAGTTTGGCATTTCGCCAGAGGGCACTACTATTTTTTTAGTGTACTTATGATATTCGTTGAGGTTATCATTAATAAAAATCTCTTTATTATTTGTCACACACCAAACGGTATAATTATCAATATCATCCATTGAAACGGACAAAGGAGTTTTTAAGCTTCCTCTTTCCATGGAGTATTTATAATCAATCTCCCTTCTGTTTTTATCGTATACGCGCACGCTAAAGCAATCGGCATTCATTAACTGACCTACGTTTTCATGTAGTTTTTTGAAAATGGATTCAAAATCGGTAGTAGAAATAATTTCTTTTCCAATAACGCTAAGCATGCGTGTTGTTTCTTGTGCTTGAATTACTTCTCTCGTTCTTTCATCAACACGCTCTTCTAGTTTTTGATACAGTGTCGCATTTTCGATAGCAATAGAACAGTACACAGCTAAGTTTTTTGCCAAGTTAACTTGGTAATCATCAAATGCGTTTTTATTAAAACTTTGTATGGTTAAAACCCCTGATTTTTTATCACCTAACTTTAGTGGAAGATAAATAATAGACTGAACAGATTCGCCAACAATAGGCTCTAATCGTTTTTGAATATATTTTCCTGCCTCTAATTCGTAATCATTTATAATAATGTCTATCTCTTTATTAAAACAAACAGAGGCTAACCTGTTTTCATCATTTAAATCATAAAATGAGGAATTAAACACAACCCCTTTTTCTATGTAGCCTGGAAAAATTAATTTAGATGCATCATCTGATACGATCCCAATTCCAAAGCCATAAGCATCCATCATATTATTGATGATGTCGTAGGCTGTTTTGTTAATCGCTTCAATAGATAATAGGGAAGTGATTTTTTTACCTAAATCGCTTAGTGTTACTAAATCATTTGATAATTGTTCGAGCTGTTTGTTTTTTTGATTCAGTAATTCTTTCTCTTTTTCCATTTGAGAAATGCTTACTTGCATCTCTACACCTTTTAATTTCTGTTTATTTTTTTCACTAAAAAACTCTTCTTTTAAAGTGTAATAATTTTTAAAGTGTTCAATAAATTTGGTGTTATTACCTTGTTTTTCGAAAAGTGTATATAACGATTTATGTGTTTTATAAGCAACTTCTTTAGTGTTGGTTTCTTCAGCTATCTTTAATGCTGTGTTTAAATGCGATAAGGCGTAATCTAAGCGATTCATGTTTAGGTATAAATCACCTAATTGAAAATTAGTTTCGGCAATACCTGATTTAAAATTAAGTTCTTCTCTTATTTTTAAGCATTCGTGTAAATAAATTTCGGCATTACTTAAGTCATTAGCTTCTAAATATATTTTTGCTAATCCATCAATTGCATACGACTCTATTTGTTTTAAACCAATTGAGCGAGATACGTCAAGAGCCTTCTTTTTAAACTCAATAGATTTTTCAAGATCATTTAAATTAAAATGCGCTGTTCCAATGCCGTCTAAAATTCTAGCTAATAAATGTTTATCATCTAAAGAGTTGGCTATCGTTAAACCATTTAAGAGAGCTTCTAAAGCTTTTTGATTTTGATTGGTAGTATAACAAAGAGTTCCAATGGCATTATAGGCATTTGCTTGAGACAACAAATCCTCATTATGATTTGCTCTATTAAGCATTTCATGTGCATATTTTAAGGCATTATCATAATCTGCTAAAAAATAATAGGAACAAAAAATGTGATATAGCGCTTGAGCTTCAATTTTTTTATCACCATATTCTTGAAGCTTTGGAAGCGCTTCAAATAAATGTTGCAAAGCGGTGTCATAACTCCCAAGCCAAACCAAACAGCAGCCTTTACAGGTTAGTCCTTTAGCGATGCCTTTTTCCAAAGAATTTGATTGTGAGATATCTAAAATCTCTTCAGCTAGTTTAATTCCTTCATCTGGATTACTTCTGCATTTTGCTAATGATAAATCAGCTAATTTTTCTATTTGAAAAATAGGAGCGTTATCATTAGTTTGAATAGTACTCATTTTTAGAAATTCTAATTTAGAAGGTTAAAAGGTATATATAATTTTTAAAGAAAACAAAAATTACTAAGTGAGTTATTTATACTTCATTTTCATTAAAAATAAGATAAACATATTGTAACAGTTTATTTACTCTACAATTGTTCTAAACGTTAGATTGATTCTAGGACGTTTAACATGAACACTTGGAGGCAAACGGTGCATCCAATGAGTTTGTGTTTTGTCTTTCATAACTAATAAACTACCGTGTTCTAAAATAATGGATGTTGTATTATTTGATTGTTTATGTTTAAAGGCAAATTTTCTTTCGGCGCCAAATGTTAAGGAAGCGATAGTGCCATTTTTTTGCAGCATTTTTTCGCTATCGCTATGCCAAGCCATTCCTTCTCCTCCATCATGGTACAAATTTAATAAACAAGAATTGTAAGTAGCGTCGGTTTTTTCTTCCGCTTTCTTTTTTAGTTCTAATAATTCTTTTGTCCAAGGCAGTGCTTTTTTAGTGGTGTTAGAATAGGTATAATCATATTCTTTATCGCCATACCAAGCAACTTTTCTATTGGTGATGATATGTTTTCCAAAAACAGTTGCTTCATCGTGACGCCATTCGATATTGTTATATAATTCATTAAAAAAATGATTGGCTTCAGCTTGAGACATTACGGTTCCATAATATAACACCGTGCCGTCGTAAGGCAATAAATTGGTTATTTGATTATCCGAAAACAAATCCATGACAGCAAAACTAATAATAATGTTTGGGGGGATGCTCCATTTTTAAAAACTTAATTGTATATTTAGGTATATGCAAAAAGTGATTTTTTTCATAGGGTTTATGGTTGTGTTTTTAAGCACAAATTGTTTTGCGAAAAACAAAACTGATTCTCTTCTGAAACTTATTAAAACCACTAAACATGATACTGTTAAAGTAACCTGTTACAACTCTCTTTTTTTACAATTAGAATTTGAAGATGATGTTAAGGCTAGAACATATTTGGACAGTGCTTTAAAACTAGCTTATCGAATCAAATATAAAAAAGGCTTATCTAAAACATATATGCATTTAGGATACTCTGAAGAAGATCATGGTCAGTATCAAGAAGCATTAAAAAACTATTCTTTATCATTAAAAGTTTCGGAAGAAATTAGGGATAAAAAAAGTATAGGCGCAGCTGCCAATAATATTGGCAACGTGTACTATAATCAGGCAAATTACCCCGAAGCGTTAAAAAATTATTTCACGTCTTTAAAAATGAGAGAGGCGATTAATGATTCAGATGGCGTTGCAGGATCATACACTAATATTGGGCTAGTTTACCTTCATCAAGGAAACTATCCAGAAGCATTAAAAAATTATGAAAAAGGATTAAAATTATATAAAGAAATAGAAAATAAAGCAGGAGTTGGTATAGTTTATAGCAATATAGGACTTGTTTATTTTTATCTTGCAAACTATCCCGAGTCTTTAAATAATTATTTAGCAGCATTAAAAATTGCTGAAGAACAGAGAAATAATAGAGGTATTGCAGATTGTTACAATTATATAGGAGGTGTTTATGATATGCAGAAAAAACACGATGAAGCATTAAAAAATTATGTTGCCGCATTAAAAATGAATTTGGCTATAGGAAATCAAAAAGGCATTGCTTCCTGTTATGGTAATATTGGAATTTCTTATACTAAACAAAAAAAATATAATCTTGGACAAGATTATTTATTGAAAGCCGAAGAAATTTTAAAAGATATTGGTGCTAAAGCAAATTTGAAATTAACGTATGTAGCCTTAGCATTTTTAGATAGTTCAAAAGGAGATTTTAAAAACGCGTATAAACATCATAAATTATTTATTCAGTACCGTGATAGTATTGACAATGAAATAACTCGAAAAAAAACTGTAGAAAGTCAAATGACTTTTGACTTCGAAAAAAAGGAAGCGGTAGCAAAAGCAGAACATCAAAAAGAAATTGAACATCAAAAAGCATTGTCTCAGGAAAAGAGTAGAAAACAACTGATAGTGATTGTTTTTGTAGTAATTAGTTTAGTTTTAGTATTAATTTTTGCAGTTTATGTTTTGAGGTCATTAAGATTAACACGTATACAAAAAAGTGTTATTGAACAACAAAAGCATATTGTAGAGGAACATCAAAAAGAAATTATTGATTCTATAACCTATGCGAAGCGCTTGCAACAGGCTATTTTACCATCTAACGAAGAAATAAAAAAACACATTCCTGAACATTTTATTTTATATCAACCCAAAGATATAGTAGCAGGAGATTTTTACTGGATGCATGTAGTGAGTGATTATATATTTATTGCAGCTGCTGATAGTACAGGACACGGTGTGCCAGGCGCTATGGTAAGTGTAGTTTGTAGTAATGCACTCAATCGTGCCGTTGATGAATTTCTCTTAACAGATACAGGAAAAATTTTAGACAAAACTCGCGAATTAGTTTTAGAAACTTTTGCCAAGAGTGGAGAAGAGATAAAAGATGGAATGGACATATCTCTTATGCGAATTCAAAAAAACATAACTCAAAGTTTAAAAGAAAAAAACACAAGTATTCAATGGAGTGGAGCTAATAATCAGTTGTGGTATATAAGAAAAAATGAAAATGCGGCGACTGAGCTTGTCGAAATCAAAGCGGATAAACAACCTATTGGGAAAACAGATAATCCAAAAGCATTTACAACACATTCACTAGAATTATATCAAGGAGATATTTTTTATTTAATGACGGATGGATATGCCGACCAATTTGGCGGACCAAAAGGAAAAAAATACAAGTATAAAGCCTTAGGAGAAAAATTAACACAGACAAGTCATTTATCGTTACAACTTCAATACGAAGAATTAACCAACTCTTTTAATAATTGGAAAGGTAATTTAGAACAGGTAGATGATGTAACCATTATTGGCATCAAAGTTTAATTTTTTGTTTATATTTAAGTATATGAAAAAAATTATTGCTTTTAATTTATTTTTCTTTACTCAATTTTTATTGTGTTATTCTCAAAACACAATCATTGATTCTTTACAACATGTTTTAAAAACAACAATTCAAGATTCTACGAAAGTAAATATCTATAATGAATTGTTTTTGGAATATGAATTTGAAGATGATGTTAAGGCAAAGGATTTTTTGGACAAAGCCTTAGCACTTTCTCAAAAAATAAATTACAAAAAAGGAATCGCTATTACTTATATGTATTATGGTTTTTTAGCAGATGATAAAAGTGATTTTTTTGACGCTTTAAAAAACTATAAACTCTCCCTTATAACATTTGAATCAATAGGAAATAAAAAAGGAGAAGCCAATGCTTATAATAGTTTAGGAATGGTGTTTTATATTCAGGGTAATTATCCTGAAGCATTAAAGCATCACTTTGAAGCGCTTAAATTGAGGGAGTCCATTGCTGATACTAAAGGAATTGCGGCTTCTTATGGAAACATTGGGAATGTGTACAACGATCAAGAGAATTATCCCTTAGCGTTAAAAAATTATTTTTCGTGTTTAAAAATAATGCAGAGCATAGATAACAAAAAAGGCGTTGCTACAACCTACAATAACCTTGCTTTAGTGTATACGGAGCAAAAAAAATATGATGAGGCTTTAAAAAATCATTTGGAGGGATTAAAAATCAGACAAGAAATAAACGACGAAAAAGGAGTTGCAGGTTCTTATAATAATATTGGCTTAGTATATTACCATCAAGGTATTTATGACGAGGCTTTGAAAAATTATTTTTTATCCTTAAAGATAAAAGAACTGATTGAAGATGAACCGGGGATTGCAGGAGTATATTGTAATATTGGCGAAATTTACGCCAAACAAAAAAAGTATCAAGAGGCTGAAATGTATTTGGAGAAAGCGAAAAAATTATCTCAGCAAATAGGTTATCGCGAAAATTTGCGACAAACCTACAAGGTATTAACGGAGTTAAGTTATGTGAAAGGAAATTATAAAGAAGCTTATGAAAATCATATCTTATTTATTCAATACCGTGATAGTTTAAATAACGAAGAGACTCGTGAAAAAACCATTCAAAATCAAATGACTTATGATTTTGAAAAGAAAGATGCTATTGCTGCCGCAGAACATAAAAAAGAGTTAGAAAATCAGCAAGAACTTGCTGACGAAAAAAATCGGAAACAAAATTTATTAATTGCGTTTGTTGCTACTGGATTAGGCTTAGTGTTGGTGTTTACTATTTTTATATTTAGATCGTTAAACCTAACGCGAAAACAAAAGAAGATTATTGAATTGCAAAAAGACCATTCGGAACATCAACGATTAATGGTGGAAGAAAAACAAAAAGACATTATAGATAGTATTAATTACGCTAAACGAATTCAAGAAGCACTTTTAAAAGAAGAGAATCATATTAGTGAGCATTTGCCCGAACATTTTATTTTGTTTAAACCAAAGGACATTGTGAGTGGTGATTTTTATTGGGCCTTCGAAAAAAACGACTACTGGTATTTAGCTGCTGCTGATTGTACAGGACATGGAGTGCCAGGCGCTTTTATGAGCATGCTTGGTATTGCTTTTTTAAATGAAATTTCAGCAAGCACTGAATTTTTATCGCCAGCAAAAATTTTAGATTTACTAAGAGATAAAATTGTGAAGGAGTTAGGGCAAAATGGAAAAGATGGTGAGAGTAAAGATGGTATGGATATTTCTTTGGCGTGTTACCATATGAAAACAAAACAACTGCAATGGTCGGGCGCCAACAATTCTCTATATATTTTAAAAGGAAATGATAATGCGGTGACTGAACTTGTCGAAGTCAAAGCAAATAAACAACCAATAGGATTTCACGACACAATGCAGTCATTTACAAATCATGCAATTAATTTAGAAACAGGAGATTGTATTTATTTGTTCACTGATGGTTTTGCAGATCAATTTGGAGGACCAAAAGGAAAAAAATATAAATACTCGAAACTAAAAGAGTTGTTAATTTCGATAAATGCACAAGCAATGGATAAACAAAAAGACATTATGCAATATGAGTTTGAAAATTGGAAAACAAATATTGAACAAACCGACGATGTGTGTGTGATTGGCGTGAGAATTTAAAAGCTATTAAATCATTTTTAGATTTTAAAATTAGAGATAGATTTGCTACATTTATCTAAATTACTTGAATCTATTTATGGCCTTCTTTTTTAGAAATTTTTTACTATTTCTTTTTATCATTATAAATTTTGACCTCCATACTCAAAATAATGAAATAGATTTATTAAAAAAAAGATTATTCGAAAGTAAAATAGACACCCAAAAAGTAAATACTTTACACGAATTGTGTAAACACTATTTATTTTCTGATGCTAAAATGGCATTACGCTATGGCCAAGAAGCCTGCCAACTTTCAGAGAAATTAGATTTTAAAAAAGGCTGCGCAAAATCGCTGCATAATATAGGGATTGTATATTATAATATTGGTAATTACGATTCTGCTTTATATTTCTTTTCCAGTTCAGTAAAGATTAAACGCATTATTAAAGATAAAAAAGGAATGGCTTCTTCATATAATAATATGGGAGCTATCTATGATTATCGGGGCGATTATAATAAAGCAATTGCTCATTATATAAGTTCTTTAAAAGTTAACGAGGAGTTGAAAAATTATGAAGGAGCTTTATCAGCAGCTAATAATATTGGTAATGTTTTATCTCAACAACATAATGCTAAGGGTGCTACAAAGTATTATAGAATAAGTTTAGATTATTCTAAGAGAGTTCAAAAAAACAAAGGAATAGCCGACGCTTTATTAAATATAGGTAATGTAAAGTTTGATATTAATGAAAACGATAGTGCTTTGATGTATTATAATTTATCAAAGCCATTGTATATGATTGAGGGCGATCAAGAAAGAATTGCAACGCTTTATAATTCTTTTGGATTATGGTATTATAAATCAAATCAGGTAGATTCCTCATTTCATTATTTTCAAAAAGCGAAAACTCTTTACGAAGGCGTACAAAACAGACAAGGACTTGCCGAAGTTTATAATCATATAGGAAAAATTTATCTTAACAAAGGAGATGTTGTAAATGCAGAAAAATATTTTACAGATGGATTGAACTTTACCAAGGAGTTAGGTTCAAAAGACTTTGAAGCATCTTATTATCAAAGTTTAGCGATGTTATACTCAAAAAAAGGAGACTATAATAAAGCCTATAAATATCATGTATTATTTTACGATATTAAAGATTCGTTGATTACAAAAGAAAGTTTGAAGCAAATTGCCGATATGAATGTGAAGTATGAAAGCGAAAAGAAAGAACAAGAGATTCATATTTTAAATAAAGATAAAGAGTTACAGAATTCTAATTTAAAAAAACAGAGATTAATTATCATTATATCTATCATAGGTTTAATGATAGCTGTTTTATTGGCGTTGTTTGTTTGGAAATCATTAAAAACGACTCGTAAACAAAAAAGCATCATTGAAAAACAAAAAAAACTAGTAGAAGAGAAAAATTTAATTGTAGAAGAGAAAAACAAAAACATTATTGATTCTATTAATTATGCCAAACGAATACAACTAGCCTTATTAAAAGAAGAAAATCATGTAAGCAAACATTTGCCAGAACATTTTATTTTATATAAAGCGAAAGATATTGTAAGTGGAGATTTTTATTGGGCATTTGAAAGAAACGAGTACTGGTATATTGCAGTCGCTGATTGCACGGGACATGGTGTGCCAGGTGCTTTTATGAGCATGTTGGGAATTGCTTTTTTAAATGAAATAGCTGCTGCTTCAGAATTTTTATCTCCTGCTACTATTTTAGATATGCTAGGAGAAAAAGTAGCAAAAGAGTTAGGTCAAAAAGGTAAGGAGGGAGAAAGCAAAGATGGCATGGATATATCTTTAGCTTGTTTTAATAAAAAAACACAAGAGCTACAGTGGGCTGGCGCTAATAATCCCTTATATATTTTGAAAGGGCATACGCTAAAAGAAATAAAAGGAAACAAGCAGCCAATTGGGTATCATGAAAACATGAAACCATTTACAAATCACACGATGAAATTAGGGGAAGATGATTTGATTTTTTTATTTACAGATGGGTTTTCAGATCAATTTGGTGGACCAAAGGGCAAGAAATTTAAGCACTCTCAATTTAAAGAATTATTAATTTCTGTCTCGGCACAAACAATGGAAAAGCAAAAAGAAATTTTAAATAATGAGTTTGAAATTTGGAAATCATTTCACGAGCAAACCGATGATGTGTGTGTAATTGGCGTGAGAGTTTAATTATGCCTTGGCTTTAATTCTTGCCCTTGTTGGTTTTATCATCAACAAGTAACATTTATTATTCTATTACTATAACGCCAACTGTGGTTATAACTTTTAAATTTTTCAGAAGCTTATTTATACTAGCTTTGAATGTTCTTTTTTATCAAAAAGACATCTATTAGAATGATAATTAGAAATACTATAAAAACATGGGTTATCGACTTCAAAAAGAAACTCTGTTTTTTTCTGGTATTAACTTTAAGTTTTCAAAGTGCAAAATCACAAATTAATGACGCTCAATTTGCTGCTTACAATACTTTGATAGGCGGTATTACAGGAGGTATTGGAGCATTGATTAATAAAAAGAAAGATCAAAAATGGCATAAGACGTTGCTAAAAGGTTTTGTGGTAGGACTCGGAGGAGGAGCGATTGCTTACTCTGGAAAAAAATTAAATGCATTAGTTGCACAAAAAAAAGAATTAGGATACTGTTGGTTGTCGCGCGCCGTATTTAGTGCAGGAAATTCTATTGTTGAAAATGCTGCTTCTAATCGTGATTTTTGGTCGAGATGGCATTACGATATTGGTTTTATGAGAATGGAAGTTGAAATAAGTGGTCCAATTGCTTTTACACCTCGTTTTATGCCTTCTGCTTTTGGCGGTGTTGTTTTTATGGCAGTTAATGGAGAATTTGATGGAGCCACGACTTTAAAATCGGGTACTTTAACTTTTAGAGCCGACCGTGTAAACTACGCCTCAAATCTTTCGGCTTCTACTGCATCAAATGGATTTTTATTTATTAATACATTAAACAAAGGGTATAAATTTTATGATACTTATGCCCATGAAATGATTCATGCTTTTCAATTTCAAGAATTTTCTGGCATCAATTATTTTTTTAATCCATTAACTAATAAATGGAAAGAGAAATCCCCTAGATTTAAAAATACAAGCAGATGGTTTTATGGTGATGTAAATTTTGAGGCCATGCTTGTAAATTATTTTATAATTCAAAAAGGCTATGATGCTCGCCCAAGATCTTACTGCAATAATTTTTTAGAAAACGAGGCAGAGTTTTTATCCGTAAAACGAGGCGCTTGCCCTGCCGAATAAAATAGATTTTATTATCCTTGTTGGTGTTATCACCAACAAGTAATAATTGATACTGCTTTTGATAATACTACCTGAGACTTAAAATTATCATTTCAGTTATTTTAATCTTATATTTAATAAACAAACAGAAGAATACAATCTTTTGTGATACTTGACGTTTCATAAATATAAACTAAACAGTATGTCAGCATTAACCGCCATTAAATTAAATAACCGCATTAAATCTATGGATGTCATACGTGGATTTGCTGTGTTAGGCATTTTATTAATGAATATTCCAGGCTTTGCCACTCACGAATTTTTTCTGTATTGGCATGACGCTATTAAAGGAGAGGCCACAACTAATGGCATTCTATTTAAAGGAGCTATGATTTTATTTGATGGAAAAATGAGAGGCTTATTTACTCTTTTATTTGGTGCGGGCTTGATGCTGTTTATCGAAAATAAAAATGATAATTCTATACAAGTAGCTGATTTATATTTTAAGCGAATGATGTGGTTATTGATGTTTGGTTTAGTGGATGCTTATCTGTTATTATGGAGTGGAGATGTATTATATGAATATGCCATGTGTGGTATTTTTGCATTTGCTTTTCGAACTATGAAACCACGTTACATGTTGTTGGTGTCGTTAATGATTTTATCTGTTGTGATATATTTTAGTGGTAGTCCATTTTTAGAACGCCAAGAAAAATATATTGGATACAAGAAAGTGGAAAAATTGATACAGGAACACAAGCCCATTAATGAAGGCCCCAAAGCGGCATACGATGAATTTAAAGAAGTATTAGGAACTTTTTTGCCTTTCTCTAAAAGTCATATACATAATGTTTCCGAAAGTATTTATAATAGAGAAGTTAAAATGAAATCCGATTACCCAACTATTTTTTCAAAAAATGCCGAAGATTTAATTCCGTATCATACTCAGGAATTTTTTATGGAAATGTGGGAATCATTTGCAACCATTTTATTAGGAATGGCTTTATTTAAATTTGGATTTTTTCAGGAAAAATTAAACAAGAATATTTATAGAGTTTTTGCACTTGTTGGTATTCCATTAGGGATTACACTATGTGGAATATCTGTATTAAATATGGTTTACACACAATCTGAATTAATTAATGCCTTAGAAACAAGAAATTTTAGTATTAATCATATTGGAGGTATAGGACGAGTTGTTTTAACTGTTAGTTATGCATCAGCTATATTATTGTTGTGTAAAATCAGTTGGCTTAAATCATTTTTATCATTATTCGCAAATGTGGGTAGAATGGCTTTAACGAATTACATGATGCAAACTGTATTATGTTCACTTTACTTTTTTGGATTTGGCTTAAATCATTATGGTGAGTATGATGCAAAAGGCTTAGTATTGTTTGTGAGTTTTGTATGGCTAATACAAATCACTTATTCCAATGTGTACTTTCGCTTTTTTCAAATGGGACCACTAGAATGGTTATGGAAGCGATTAACTTATGGAAAGAAATTTAATAAGGAGGTGTCTTAAAAAAAGAAACCTCCAATTTCTTGAAGGTTTCTTTGAGGTCCCGTCCAGGTTCGAACTGGAGTAGCAGCTTTTGCAGAGCTGAGCCTAACCACTCGGCCACAGGACCATTTAGTTTATGGTTTTTATTTTTTTAATGAAAATCCAAGAACGGGTAGCAAAAATAAGATTTTTTTAGCAACTTAGTCTAAATTATTACAAAAAAATGCAGATAAATTCAAAATTACCCAATATTGGCACCACAATTTTCACTGTAATGAGTGGTTTAGCCAAAGAATATAACGCTATTAACCTATCGCAAGGTTTCCCAGATTTTGGATGTAGTCCTAAATTACTAGAATTGGCTCAAAAAAACATGATGTCCGGGTTCAATCAGTATGCGCCCATGGCGGGAGCGCAACCATTAAGAGAAACTATTAGTGAAGTATTGCAAAATTGCTATGGCGCTTCTTATCACCCGGAAACAGAAATCACCATCACCGCTGGCGCTACTCAAGGAATTTACACTAGCATTGCCGCTTTTATAAATAAAGGAGATGAAGTGATTGTGTTTGAGCCTGCCTATGATTGCTATATTCCCGCTATTGAAGTACATGGAGGAATTGTGAAACCAATTGCATTAGAATACCCAAATTTTACAATTAATTGGAATACTGTAAAAAATACAATTACTGATAAAACGCGAATGATAATTATAAATTCGCCCCATAACCCAAGTGGAACAACGTTAAATGAAAACGATTTACTAGAGCTTCAAAAATTAATTAGCGGTAAAAATATTATTTTAATTAGTGATGAAGTATACGAGCATATGGTGTTTGATGATAAGCCTCATCAAAGTGTTGCGCGTTTTAAAAGTCTTGCAGCACAATCTATCATTGTATCTTCCTTCGGAAAAACGATTCATGCAACTGGTTGGAAAATTGGCTATGTAGCAGCACCAAAAGAGATAATGATTGAATTTAGAAAAGTACATCAGTTTTTAGTGTTTTGTGTTAATCATCCATTTCAATTAGCCTTGGCCGATTATTTAAAAGATGAATCAACATACAAAGGGCTGCATCAGTTTTATCAAACTAAAAGAGATTATTTTAAAAAACTAATTACTACTTCTCGTTTTGAGTTGGAGCCTTGTACGGGTACTTACTTTCAACTTTTAAACTACAAGAATATTACGGATGAAAAGGATACTGATTTTGCTATTAAATTAACGAAAGAGAAAGGTTTAGCCTCCATTCCATTATCTGTATTTTACTCCAACCAGAAACAACAACAGTTACTTCGTTTTTGTTTTGCAAAAAAAGAAGAAACTTTAGAAAAAGCAGCCGAGATAATATGTAAAATTTAATTATTATATTTACTATATACTGTTTAATCTATGAAGACAATACTTTTTATGTTATTTATTCTACTTGGAATAAATAGAGTTTTTTCGCAAGACACCATTCGGTTTTTAAACAATACTATTAAAGTAGTTAAGGTTACCGAGATTAATGTAGATGACATTAAGTATAAAAGATTTGATAATCTAGAGGGGCCTCTATATGTTTCGAGTAAAAGCGAAATAGAAAGTATAAAATTTTCTAATGGATTAGTAGAGACGTTTAAACCCTCTGAAAATAAACCTCAAACTGTAGTATCCGCTACAATTTCAACTTCTTCAAACTCAACAAATCAAAATACTTCATTCGAAAAAATAGTTATTATTGATAAAAACAAATTAATGCATTTTGGCAAGCCAATGGGTGAGTCTCGTTTGTTAAGAGTAATTAATAATTATCCTGAGTCAGAGAAAAAGACATTGATGATGAAAGAGTATTCAAACATGAAATCTTTCAAGAAAAAACAATATTTGTTCGGATTTATTGGTTTAGGAGCTGGCGTAGGATTGGCATACTTTGGAATGATGGCATCAATAATCAGTGCAGATTCCACTCCTATTGCGGTTGGTTTAGCGGGAGGAGTGTCGATTGGAGTTACTGGCGCTGTTATTGCCCATATCAATAAACAAAAACGTTTAAAAAAGAAAATAGAAATAGCAACTATTTATAATAATTAATTTTTAAAACAAATCACTCATATGAAAAATCTTAAACTGAATGCGCTTTTTATATTTAGTCTTTTTTTAAGCTTTTCTGCTTTATCACAAGACACTATTTTTTTTAAATCAAAGGATAAAATTGTGGTTTTTGTGAAGGAAGTTTCTCAAACAGAAATTCAATACAAAAAATTTGAATTGCCTGATGGCCCAATGTATGTAGTAGATAAAAATGTGATTGATAAAATTGTGTATAAAAATGGATATACTGAAAGTATGACGGTTGTGGCTCAGACGCAAACTGTTGTGCAAGATCCTCAACCTTTTACAGTGCTAAATGATAATAAACCAGCAGTACACAACGAAAAAATAACATACGAAGATACAAAGAGAAGATATTATTACATGTCTAATTTAGCTAGCTCTCATCCCAATGAAAGTAAACGTCCCATGTTATTACAATCTGTAAAATCAATCAGGAATTTAAAATATGGACAAGATGCTACTAGAACTGTAGGAATTGTTTTTGGTGCTTTGACAATTGCAACGGGAGCAATTTATGGAATCATTACTAGAATAAATACTAATACCGGTGGGACTGCCGGAAGCGAATTTGTGATAGCTCCAGTAGCTTGCGGTTCTTTAGCGGTAGTGATGGTAGCAACATCAGTAGCCTTTCATGTGAGTTTGAAAAAGAAGAGACATGATTTTGTTAAGGCTTATAATGAGTAGATGTTTAATATTTTTGTTTTTTCTTTTTAAGTTAGGGACTTTTACATTTGCTCAGGATACTATTTTTGTAAGCAATTCTGCGCCGCTAATAGTAAGAGTATTAGAAATTTCTAGCGCATCAGTTTCTTATAAAAATTTTCACAACCCCGATGGTATTATCAGGAGGATTAGTAATGAGCAAATTTCGAAAATAGTATATGAAAATGGGAAAGAAGAGTCTCGATTTCAATTAAAACAAAAAACTACAGGAAGTACATCTCCATTAAAATTATTTATAGTAGAAGGAAAACACATTGCATTAAATAATACTGATATTTCACATAAGGCAGCATTTAAACTAATGATGCAAAAAGACCCACAAACAAACTCGGATGAGTTAAATGAAACCTTAGTTTTGGCAGATAGCAGAAAAAATGGTCAAATTGCTTTTAACATTATTGCTCCTACAACTGCTGTAGCTGGAATATATTTGGCTAGACGACACCGCTATAATGACCCAAAAGAGCAACTAAAAGCTAGAACTTATTTTTTGAGTGGATTAAGCGTGTGCCTTCTTTCTTTAGTAACCGCTCAAATTTATAAGTCACTTAAAAATAAGCAAATTAGAAAAGCGGCACTTTTGTATAATGCTGATATAATAAATAGTAATAATTAAAGAAATGCAAGATATTATTATAACTACTATTCAAACGCATTTGTTTTGGGAAGATGTTCAGAAAAATATGGAACACTTTGATGAGAAGATAAACGAAATAAAAGACCCTACTGATATTATTATTTTACCTGAAATGTTTACAACTGGTTTCACAATGAATCCAGAGAAGCTGGCAGAACAACATGGCGGCAAAGGATTACAATGGATGTTACAGAAATCAAAAGAAAAAAACTGTGTTGTAATTGGAAGCATATCTGTAAAAGAAAATGGTAATTTTTACAATCGGTTATATTGGACAAAACCAGGTGGCACGTATGAATATTATGACAAACGTCATTTGTTTAGAATGGGGAATGAGGACGAGCATTACACAGCAGGCAATAAAAAACTAATCATAAATTATAAAGGCTGGAAAATTTGTCCCTTAGTATGTTATGATTTACGTTTCCCAGTTTGGAGTAGAAATAGAAAAGAGAACACTTATGATGTTTTAATTTATGTGGCCAATTGGCCCGAAGTTCGATCTTATCCATGGAAGCAATTATTAATTGCCAGAGCTATTGAAAATCAAGCGTATGTTATTGGCGTTAATAGAATAGGGGAAGATGGCAACAGAATTAGTCATTCAGGAGATACAGCTGTTATAAATCCAAGAGGAGAAATCATTAGTCAAATAGTAGCACATCAGGATAAAGCAGAAACAACGCATTTGTCATATTCTTATTTACAAGATTTCAGAAAAGTCTTTCCTGTGATGTTAGATGGTGATGAGTTTGAAATCAGATAAAATTATTTATATAATTCATATACTAATTTCTTTTTAACTTTTGCAGTTAGCAATTTTTCATAATTTTCATTTAATATGTTAACAGATAATTGGTTTGACTGTTTTGCATCGTTAAGATCATTTATTAATCCTTGAATTAATTTTATTTCTTCTTTAGTAGTTAAATGTTTAGCACTTGCTATTTTGTATAATACCTGCAATATTTTTTCCTCAAAAGAGGTTAAAATAGTATTTGATTTATTTTTCTTTAAAATCTGTTTAGCTAGTGAAGAGACTAGTGAGTGATTCTTTAATTCAAAGTGAATAATAACATTTAACACTTCAATTCGAAGATATACCTGTGGCCTAGCATCAAATTCAAATTCATTGAGAGTTTTATTAACGAATTTTAAAGCTTTATGAAATTGTCCCACATATATTAAGGCTATAGCATGTAAATAATAGAAATAGATAATGTGGTATGGCTCAATATCCATATTTAATTTAGAAATGTCTTTTTCTATTTCTTTTATTTTATTTAAGGCTGCTTGAAAGTCATTATTAATCAAGTAATATTCTAGTTCATGAGTATTCGCATGAATAAATACTCTTTCAGAGATAACCTCTTTTCTAATATTTATTTTTTTTGGAAATTCTTGCAGCACCTTAATGTCCTCAAAAAATGTAGATTTCGGAAAGAATTTTTTAATAGATAATAGTCGATTATAAATCGACACATAATCTAATGGATTTTCTACAGCATAAGTTTTAGATTTATTTAAAATATCTATTAATTTTTGCAGATGATCATATTCTTTTTGTTTATCATCAATTGAGTAGTAATAGTTAGCATATATTAAATAGAAGAAAATTTTTGCAGAAAATGATAATGCGTTTTTTTCAGATTTTAACTCAGGTTGACTTAAAATAGATTTAAGGCTCTTTATAACATCGGCTTTTGATTGCTTTTCATTATCAGCTTGTATTAAATTGCTTTTGTAATATAAGTCAGTAATACGTTTAAAGTTATTTAGTAGTAATATGTATTTATCTATTTCTAAGTTTACTTCGGCAGCTTTTTTTAATCCTAATGAATATCCAGTGCATTTTTTCTTCCAGATTAAGATGTCAATCATTAATTGAAAGTTCTCGCATTCCTTTGCTAATTCTTCAGCTTTTGCAATTAATTTTAATGATTCATGGTATAAACCTTTGTGAAATAAAATTTCAATTGAACTAAGAGTTTGTTTAATTTCTAAATTATAAGTTTTAGAATCATGGAAAACATTTAAACTTCTTAATATTAGTTGGTATAGGTAATTTTTATCAGCGGATATAAAATCAGAATTAATCCCTACTTTTTTTAAATCCTTTTTTAATTCAGTATCATTTTCTTCCTCAGCTTTATCTAATTCATCAAATAAGGCCACATACTTATTCTGTTCCCCAATAGTATGGCGTTCCGAAAAGATTTTAAAATATCTCTTTTCCGACATGGAAAGGTTTTTTATGATAACAAAGGCGTTGCTATTTTTTTTCATATATAATCAGACTTACTAAAAATAACAAAAAAAATAAACTTTACAAAAAATTATGGACATAACTTTACAAGGTAATTCAACTATAATTTGATGAAACTTATATATTTATTATTATTTCTTTTATTGATAAAGTTTTTGCCTGCTCAATTAGTTGTTACTAATGGTGCAACAGCTTCAACTTTAGTTAACAGTCTTTTAGGCACTGGTATAACAGTTTCCAACATTACATTTCAAGGTGTTTTTAATTCTGGCGGAGTTTATCAAGCAGGCTCTTTTACAGCATCTGGATCTGTTGCAACAAATTTAGGAATAACTTCAGGTATTGTTTTATGTACTGGTAAGACTAGCGATATTGTTTTAACACCTACAACAACTGCTCCAGGAGCATCAAATTTTTCGAGTTCAGGATTAACATCTACATGTTCAAATGGCGAAATAAGGCAAGGGGGAACTTGTCCAGTATATATTAATGATTTGGATATTCTTGCAGGTACCGTCAATTACTATAACGCAGCAATTCTTGAATTTGACTTTGTTGCAGCAAATACGAATATATCTTTCAGATATGTTTTTGGTTCAGAAGAATACGACCAAACAGGAAGCTCTGCCATCAATTATAATTGTTCTTCATATAATGATAAGTTTGGATTCATCTTAAGTGGTCCTGGGATTTCTGGAGGACAAGGATATACTAATAATGGGAAAAATATTGCCAGATTATCTAATGGCTCAGAAGTTTCTATTAATTCTGTAAACAATGGTGTTGTTGGAAGTTATGGTGGTTCTCCTTCGGCCGCGAAATGTACTGCAGCGAATTCATCTTGGCTTAATGGTTCATCAACAACTGAGTTTAATGGACCCATATATGGAATTCAATTTAATGGAAATACAAAGGTTTTAACAGCAAGTCAATCAGGATTAACAGCAGGAAGCACCTATCATATTAAATTAATAATCACAGATGCGAATGATGGAGCATATGATAGTGGAGTATTTATTGAAGCAGGAAGTTTCAACTCTCCTGTTGTATTACCAATTACTTTAATTGATTTTAAAGGTTCTTGTGATGATAAAGGGATTATGTTAAATTGGCAAACCGCTTCAGAAAAAGACAATCAACGCTTTATAATTGAAAGATCTGTAGATGGAGTTAATTTTGATAAAATTGGCGAAATACCTGGTTCCGTTTCAACAAATAATATACAACACTATTTATTTTATGACTTTAACTCTAGTATTGGTGTCAACTATTATCGATTGAAACAACAAGATTTTGATGAAAAGACTACTGTTTTTAAAATAATTTCAGTAGAATCAAATTGTTTGAAAGAGCAGGATTTAAAATTCTCTCTATATCCAAACCCTGGAAATCAGAATTTATTTATTGATTTTAATCTAGATGACTATTCTGATATTTCTTTTGATATAACAAACGCTATAGGGCAAGTAGTTAAAACTATACCAAATAAACATTATGAAAAAGGTTTTCAGAATTTGAATATTGATATCTATAACCTAAACCCTGGCATTTATTATTTTAAAATAGCTGTTTCCCAGAAGATCACCGTTTTGAAATTCATTAAAATTTAATCATTCAGACTTACTAAAAGTATTATTTTTTAATATAAAGCTAAATAACAATAACATACTTTTGTCCTGTCTGTTACAATTATGAAAAATAACACAACACATATTAACATTATTATTTCACTCTCCTAGAGGGAAGGATATTGTTATGATAACAACTAAGCCTTTCTGACGAGAAAGGCTTTTTTATTTACTAATAATTTATAATCATAAAAAAATAAAACAATGTATTACAACGACAACACAGTAGTTTTCTTTAATGGAGAATGGGTAAAAGCAAAAGATTTAATGGTAAGTCCTTATGTGCAAGTGATGCACTATGGTAGTGGTGTATTTGAAGGCATACGTTCTTATGCGACACCAGATGGTACCAGAATATTTAAATCAAAAGAACATTATGAACGATTATTGTTTTCGGCAGAAAAGATGTATTTAAAAGTAAATTATACTCCCGAAGAATTTACTCAGTTAACGTATCAATTATTAGAAAAAAATAATTTAAGTAATGCTTATATCCGCCCTTTAATTTTTGCTGGCGCTAATATGTCTCTAACCCCAACAGACGAAGTGCATGTAATGTTATGTGCTTGGGAATGGGGAAAATACTTAGGCAATAAACAATTGGACGTGATGACATCTTCTTATCAACGCCCGAATCCTAAGTCTTGTCACGTGGAAGCTAAAGTAACTGGTCATTACGTGAATTCTATATTAGCAACTACAGAAGCTAAAAATAAAGGTTTTGATGAAGCCTTATTGCTAGATGTAAATGGACATGTAGCGGAAGGACCAGGTGCAAATTTCTTTTTTGAAAAAGATGAAGTGCTTTATACTTCTCCTTTGGGAAATATATTGCCAGGAATTACTCGTGCCACGATGTTTGAATTGTGTCATGAATTGGGATTTAAGTTAGTAGAAAAATATTTTACTCCTGAGGAAGTAAAAGGTGCTGATAGTGCCTTTTTTACTGGTACAGCCGCGGAAGTTGCAGGAATAGCGTCTTTAGATAAAGTCCCTTTTAAATTAAATTGGGAGGATTCGATGGGATCTGTACTTCAGGCAAAATATACGCGTCGTGTGTCTTTCAACGAATATGGTAATTTCTCATTAGTATAAAATAACAAATCATGGAATTAAATCGCTACAGTAAAACAGTTACTCAAGATGAATCTCAACCAGCTTCTCAAGCCATGCTTTATGGAATAGGCTTAACAGAAGAGGATATGAAAAAACCACAAGTTGGAATAGCATCCACTTGGTATGAAGGTAATACTTGCAACATGCACCTGAACGGATTATCAGCTTTTGTAAAAGATGGTGTGCGTAAAAATGGAATGGTTGGTTTACAATTTAACACCATAGGAATAAGTGACGGAATTACTAACGGTACGGAAGGCATGCGTTATTCTTTGGTGTCTCGAGAAATTATTGCTGATTCTGTTGAAGCTGTTACGGCAGCTCATTATTACGATGGTTTAATTACGATAGCAGGTTGTGATAAAAATATGCCTGGTGTTACTATGGCAATGATACGTGTAAATCGCCCATCCATTATGGTTTATGGAGGGACCATAGCTTCAGGAAATTATAAGGGTAAAAAATTAAATATCGTTTCAGCATTTGAGGCTTTAGGAGAAAAATATGCGGGCAAAATATCTGAAGAAGATTTTAAAGGAGTTGTAAAAAATGCTTGTCCTGGGGCTGGTGCTTGTGGTGGTATGTACACGGCAAACACCATGTCATCTGCCATAGAAGCAATGGGTTTAAGTTTACCATATAGTTCTTCAAATCCTGCATTAAGTGATGATAAAAAAGAAGAATGTTTAAAAGCAGGAGAGTATTTAAAAGTACTATTAGAAAAAAACATAAAACCTTCAGACATATTATCTAAAAAAGCGTTTGAAAATGCTTTAACGGTAGTAGTTGTATTAGGTGGTTCTACAAATGCAGTCTTACATTTATTAGCGATGGCTAAAACTGCTAATGTTGATTTTACTTTAGAAGATGTAACACGTGTAAATGCAAAAACGCCTGTATTAGCTGATTTAAAGCCAAGTGGTAAATATTTAATGGAAGATGTATTTGCAGTTGGAGGCGTGCCTGCAGTAATGAAATATTTATTGCAACAAGGATTGTTACATGGAGATTGCTTAACAGTAACTGGAAAGACTATCAAAGAAAATTTGGATGAAGTAAATGCCTTGCCTGAAGGACAAGATGTAATATTGCCAGTAAGTAATCCCGTAAAAGCAAACGGACATTTAAGAATATTATATGGCAATTTAGCCCCTGAAGGTTCTGTTGCAAAAATAACAGGCAAAGAAGGAGAATCATTTACAGGACCCGCTATTGTTTTTGAAAATGAGTTTGAATGCATCAAAGGAATACGCGAAGGAAAAGTAAAAGCAGGCCAAGTATTAGTCATTAGAAATGAAGGTCCAAAAGGTGGACCAGGCATGCCAGAAATGTTAAAACCTACATCTGCTTTAATAGGAGCAGGTTTAGGGAACAGTGTAGCCTTAATTACAGATGGTCGTTTTTCAGGAGGCACTCATGGATTTGTGGTTGGACATGTAAGTCAAGAAGCATTTGATGGAGGACCAATAGCCTTGGTAAAAGATGGGGATGTGATTACGATTGATGCAGTGAATAATAAAATCGATGTTCAATTATCAAACGAAGAATTAGCAGAAAGAAAAAAACAATGGCAACAACCTGAATTGAAAGTAAAATTTGGTGTGTTATATAAATATGCCAAACAAGTAAGTTCTGCGAGTACAGGTTGTTTAACGGATTTATAATTATAAAATGAAAAAACATAATAAATATCAAACAGAAGTAACGGGAGCAGAAGCAGTGATATTATCATTGTTAGATGCTCAGGTAACTGATGTATTTGGTTATCCAGGTGGCGCCATCATGCCCGTGTATGATGCGCTATACGATTATATGGATCAATTAAATCATTATTTGGTTCGTCATGAGCAAGGCGCTACGCATGCAGCACAAGGTTATTCAAGAGTATCTGGAAAACCAGGTGTTGTATTTGCAACATCAGGACCAGGCGCCACTAATTTAATAACGGGTATAGCCGATGCTCAAATTGATTCAACGCCTTTAGTTTGCATCACTGGTCAAGTACATTCTCATTTATTAGGAACAGATGCTTTTCAGGAAACTGATGTGGTTGGTATATCTATGCCAGTTACGAAATGGAATATCCAAGTGACGAAGGCTGAAGCTATAGCGCCTGCTATAGCTAAAGCTTTTTACATAGCAACATCTGGTCGCCCAGGCCCTGTATTAGTTGATATCACAAAAGATGCACAGTTCGGGAAAACAAAATATGTTTATGAAAAATGTGAAAGCATCCGAAGTTATTTTCCATGTCCTAAAGTAAATGAGGAGGAAGTTTCTAAAGCAGCTGAATTAATCAATAATGCTCAGCGACCTTATATACTATGTGGTCATGGTGTATTATTATCTGGAGCAGAAAAACAATTGTTAGACTTAGCAGAAAAAGCAAGTATACCAGTAGCTTCAACGCTATTAGGCCTAGGAGCATTCCCCCCTAAGCATCCATTGTATGTTGGTTATTTGGGAATGCATGGAAATTATGGTCCAAATTTATTGACGAATGAGTGCGATGTCTTAATAGCCGTGGGAATGCGTTTTGATGATCGGGTAACAGGTAATGTAGCGAAATATGCGAAACAAGCTAAGGTGGTTCATTTCGAAATTGATCCTTCTGAAGTGAATAAAATTATACATGCTGATGTAGCGGTATTGGGTGATGCTAAAGAAGCTTTAGAATTATTATTACCAAAAATAAAATCACAAAAACATGGTGAGTGGTTACAAAAATTTACTGATTGTACAACAGTAGAATTTGAAAAGGTTGTAAAAAATGCCGTTAATCCTACTACTGAAAAATTGAGAATGGCAGAGGTGATACATCAATTTCATCAATTAAGTGAAGGAAATGCTATAGTTGTAACGGATGTTGGGCAACATCAAATGATCACCTCTCGTTACTATAAATTTAATCAGCCAAATCATAATGTCACTTCCGGTGGACTAGGAACTATGGGCTTTGGATTACCAGCAGCAGTTGGCGCTAAAGTTGCTCAACCAAGTAAAGAAGTAGTGGCAGTTTTGGGTGATGGTGGTTTTCAGATGACGATACAAGAATTAGGAACCATCATGCAAAGTAACATTCCTGTGAAAATTTTAGTATTGAATAATAATTTCTTAGGAATGGTTCGTCAATGGCAACAGTTGTTTTTTGACAGACGCTATTCATTTACAGAAATGAAAAATCCAAATTTTGTGGCCATTGCCAATGGGTATAATATTAAGGGAAAAAAAGTAACAGAAAGAAGAGATTTAAAAGAGGCATTAAAGGAAATGTATGAATCAAAAGAGGCTTACTTGTTGGAAGTAGTTGTAGAAAACGAAGAGAATGTTTTTCCTATGATAACTACAGGAGCAAGTGTTTCAGAAATAATATTAGAATAACATCATGGAAAATACATACACATTATCTGTTTTTACAGAAGATAAAATCGGTTTATTAAATAGAATAACCATCATATTTACAAGAAGACATATTAACATCGAAAGCATCACAGCTAGCGAAAGTGAAGTAAAAGGAATCTACCGTTACACAATTGTTGTAACGGTTTCTCAAGAGCAAGTTGAAAAATTAGTTGGTCAGATAGAGAAACAAGTAGAAGTTTTAAAGGCATTCTACCATATCAATAACGATATCCTTTCCCGTGAAATGGCTTTATATAAAGTGTCTGCTGATGCTCTAAAAGAAAATGAATTATTTACACGTATTGTCAATGAAAATCACGCTAGAATATTGAGTATTTCACCCGAATTTATAGTTGTGGAAAAAACTGGAGATGAGCGTGAGATTAAACATTTATTCAACGACTTAGAAAAATTTGGCATGCTAGAATTCGTCAGAAGTGGAAGAGTAGCTATCACTAAACCAATGAAAACATTAAATACATTTTTAAAAGAAGTAGAAAATAGTAGTAAAACAACCGTTAAACATTTTAATAATTAATTATATGCAAAATTATTTCAACACATTGCCTCTTAGATTGCAGCTTGAACAATTGGGTGTTTGTGAATTCATGGATCAATCCGAATTTACAGATGGTGTATTAGCACTTAAAGATAAAAAAATAGTGATTGTTGGTTGTGGTGCTCAGGGCTTGAATCAAGGTTTGAATATGCGTGATTCTGGATTAGATATTTCTTATGCATTGCGTGCAGATGCAATCAGCGAGAAGAGAGCTTCTTTTTTGAATGCTACAGAAAATGGATTTAAAGTTGGAACTTATGAAGAGCTAATACCAACAGCTGACTTAGTGTGTAATTTAACTCCTGATAAACAACATAAGTCAGTTGTAACAGCCATCATGCCTTTAATGAAAAAGGGATCGACGTTGTCTTATTCTCATGGATTTAATATTGTAGAAGAAGGGATGCAAATACGTAAAGACATTACGGTTATCATGTGCGCTCCTAAATGTCCGGGCTCAGAAGTTCGTGAAGAATATAAAAGAGGATTTGGTGTACCAACTTTAATCGCAGTTCATCCAGAAAATAATCCAAACGGAGAAGGATTAAACCAAGCCAAAGCTTATGCAGTTGCCACAGGTGGTCATAGAGCAGGCGTTTTAAATTCTTCATTTGTTGCCGAAGTAAAATCTGATTTAATGGGTGAGCAAACTATTTTGTGTGGTATGTTGCAAACGGGCTCTATATTATGTTTTGATAAAATGGTAGAGAAGGGAATAGAACCAGGATATGCTTCTAAGTTAGTTCAATATGGTTGGGAAACAATCACCGAAGCTTTAAAACATGGTGGCATCACCAACATGATGGATCGCTTAAATAATCCTTCAAAAGTAAAAGCCTTTGAATTGGCTGAAGAATTAAAATCTATTTTACGTCCATTGTTCCAAAAACACATGGATGATATTTTATCTGGTGAGTTCTCTAAAAACATGATGGCAGATTGGGCCAATGATGACGTTAATTTATTAACATGGAGAGCTGAAACTGCTGAAACTAATTTCGAAAAAACTAAAGCAACTTCTTCAACAATATCTGAGCAAGAGTATTTTGATCACGGAGTCTTAATGATTGCGATGGTGAAAGCTGGTGTTGAGTTAGCTTTTGAAACCATGACTGAATCAGGTATTATTGAAGAATCTGCCTACTACGAATCATTACATGAGTTGCCATTAATAGCAAATACTGTTGCACGTAAAAAGTTATATGAAATGAATAGAATCATTTCTGATACAGCAGAGTATGGTTGTTATTTATTTGACCATTCATGTAGCCCATTATTAAAAGAATTCATGAAGAACGTTGATAGTAATGTTATTGGAAAGTCTTTTTCAACTTCAAATGCGGTTGATAATAAATTGTTAATTGCAGTGAATCAAAGCATCAGAAATCACCCAATAGAAGAGGTTGGTGCTTGGCTAAGAGAATCGATGACTGAAATGAAGAAGATAGGGTAATAGATTAAGAAAATAAAAAACAACATGGTATCATTAGATAACATCAACAAGGCTGCTCAAAATTTGCAAGGCATATCAATGCATACACCTTTGCAATACAATTTGCAATTAAGTGAAGAATTTGGTTGTAACGTTTATTTAAAACGCGAAGACTTACAAGTTGTTCGTTCTTATAAAATTAGAGGAGCCTATAATAAAATTAGTACTTTATCTGATTTTGAAAAACAGAATGGTGTTGTTTGCGCAAGCGCTGGTAATCATGCGCAAGGCGTGGCTTATTCATGTCGCAAATTAAATATTAAAGGCACTATTTTTATGCCAACAACAACACCTTCTCAAAAAATTAATCAGGTAAAATTATTTGGTAAAGAGCATGTGGATGTGATGTTAGTGGGAGATACATTTGATGATGCGTATAAAGCAGCTGTTGATTTTTGTAATTCTAAGGGTGCTGCATTCGTTCATCCTTTTGATGATGAAAAAGTGATAGCTGGGCAAGGAACGGTTGCGAAAGAAATAGTTGAAGACGCTGATTTTGAAATTGATTTTGTTTTAGTGCCAATTGGTGGTGGTGGTTTAGCGGCTGGCTGTGTGAGCTATTTGTCACAAACCAAGCCTAAAATCAAAATTATAGGGGTTGAACCAGAAGGAGCTCCATCCATGAAAACTTCTATTGCAAATGGGTTTAATACAGAATTGAAAGAAATTGACAAGTTTGTTGATGGCGCTGCGGTTAAGAAAGTTGGGGATAAAACCTTTGAAATCTGTAAACAAAAGTTAAGCGACATTGTTCTTGTTCCTGAGGGCAAAGTTTGTACTACCATTTTAAATTTATACAACCAGCAGGCTATTGTTGTTGAGCCAGCAGGCGCTTTAACGGTTGCTTCTTTAAATTATTTAAAGGACAGCTTGAAAGGAAAAAATGTGGTGTGCGTGGTAAGCGGAAGTAACAATGATATTATGCGCACGGAAGAGATTAGAGAACGTTCTTTGTTGTTTGAAGGACTCAAATACTTCTTTGTTATCAGATTTCCTCAAAGAGCGGGTGCTTTAAAAGAATTTGTAGGAAATGTTTTAGGTCCTAATGATGATATTGTACATTTTGAATATATGAAGAAAAATAATCGAGAAAATGGACCTGCTCTCGTAGGCCTCGAAATTAAAAATCCCTCTGACTTGGAATTATTAAAAATTAATTTATCAAAATCAGGATTCCAGTATGAATATTTAAATAAAAACGATAATTTGCTTCAGTTTTTAATATAATCAGACTCACTAAAAATTAGTTTTTTTATCATTCTAGACGTTGAAAAAAATGATTTAATTTTATTCATAACAATTTAGATAAACTATAAATACTATGAACTTTTTTAATTGCTTTTTTATTTTTCACTTTTAACTCAGAGGCAAAAAATATATGCATCAACGATGATTCGTTAGTTGGTGATTTGTATACCACTGCCGTTGGGTCTGCAACAAATACTGGTTTAACTACCAACTCGCTTTTGTTAATCTTGGTCGCTGCCATTAGCGTAGCTGTAAAAAACGACATTATATATATTAATGCTGGAACTTATAATAATGAAATTAGTTTTAATTTAACCACAAACTAAAATGGCAAATGCATATAGCCATATTTCCATAAGAAGTATAAAGCAATTCCAATTAGAATAGAAATAATAAAGATAGCAGGAAGTACAGGACGTTTCTTTTTAGTAAACGGATCATTTAAATTTATTTTTGCACCTTTTGGTAATTCAGCTAAGTGAGTTAAGGTGTTACCAAATTGAATATTAACCACCGCACTTGCGTTAATTGCCCAACCATTAGCATCTAATATTGGAGCTAAATTTCGTTTGCGTAATTTTAAATAAGCTATAATCATGGAAGGACCAGAGATTAGCAGTAATAAACCAATAAATGCAATTGGCATTTTCCACCAGGTTAGCCCTAAAAATCCTGCAATCAGTGAGCCAATAGCTGTGCCAATAGCGCCAACTGCTAAGCCAATAGCAGCAAAAATTCCTACAAATTTTCCCACGTCAAATGGTGCTGGTGGATCTTTTTTTGCTTTTGGCTCTTCTGCTTTTACTGGAACATTTTCAATACCCTTTGTCATATCTCCAGTAACCTTATCATCTTGTGCCGTTGCAAATTTATTGATTTGAGTTTCAATAAATCTTGATACTTTTCTGTAAGGCGAGAAAAATGCTTGACGAATACTAATAGGATTATCTACAATTTTCACAACTGTGGCATCCCAATCTAAACCATTTCTATCATAAAATAAAGCGTTTTTTCCAACAACTAAATTATCTATATCTCCATTGGTTAATGCAGCTACTATAGTCATTTTTTCATTAGTGGATCTTGAGGTACACTCGCAATACATTAAATACATACCACTAAACGATACCATTGTGGCGTGTTTGGCCATGTCAGAAACCTTGATGCATAAGTCGCAACTGCGTTGATCTATATATAATGTCCCTGCTTGAAAAATTGCTTTTGCACCTGGAGTATAGAAATCAAAAAAGGTGACAAAGTTTTTTAATAGAGTAAATAGATCTCGATGATAGCGAACCAATTTATCAACTAAGATAATATTGTTTGCCTCATCCTCTAAATCTTTATCCTGCTCAATTAAACGTATTAATTGTTCTTTGTATGTTCCCGATAGAATATGTTGAATCCTTTCGACGCCTAATGATTCAATATTTGCACCCTCTTTCTCAGAGGTCCATTGGGCGTATGCTTTGAATGAATCAATAATGATATTCCATTCAATTTCTGTAATACTGTCTCTGTTTTTAAAAAGAGGAATTACTATTAAGTGCTTAAAATTTAAAATCGAATTTTCCCATGCTGGATTGATACCAGTTGTAATGGGAAGAGACTTATTTCCTTCAATTTTTGCTAAAGGATATGCTGCAATGTCTTCTATACATTTAGAAAGATCGTTAGCGGTTATACTTTCTACTCTCGCTACTTGTAAATTTAATACTTCGGTAGATTGAGCATCAAAAGCGGCTAATCGACAACGAATAAAATAATCATCAATTTTAGATTTGATTAAACAATAATTTTGATAGGCGGCTTCTGTATGTTCTCCGTATGGTAAAATAGTTTGAATGTCAGCATCTTTTTTTGAAAGCCATGATGCATATTTTGTGCAACTTTCTATAAAGTTATTTATCAGTTCAAGAGTAACGCCTTGTTTACCACCTCTATCCGTAACAGAACCTAAACATAAAATAATTTCTTGGATTACTTTTATTAATTCGTCATTAGAAGTACTATCTTCTGTGATGACACCATCTCCATTAAAACGAGTGCCTGCAAATATTTTTTCGATATCAGATGTTTCCTCTACAGTTAATATTGTAGCATTTTCTTTGCCTAAGTTTTTTAAAATAATTTTAGCTGATTCTAATAACGTTTTACCAAGCTCAGTGTTTTCATTAATAGATGATAATTGAAATACAGGTTCTTGTTTTAATAAATCATCAGGATTTTTTAAAATACTAGTCACCCATTCTGCAGCTTCAATTAATTCAGGAACTCTTATTTTTCCATCATCATCAATGTCAATAATTTCAAGCGTTTTTTTGTCAATTTCTAACCCATCAACAGGACAGCTTAGTGCAGTCCATAGTTTTGGATCAAGGTTTGATAAGTTTTGTAAATCTGTTCCTGATTCTAAGTTCACGCGTTTTACGCCTCCAACAGTAGAGAAACTCCATATATGATTGTTTGATTTCATCTTTAATAGTTAAACATTCTAAACAAAATTATAAATTAAAATGAGTTTATGATGTGTTGTTCTTATTTTAATTCTGTAAAAAAATTTACTATAGTGATGTTTGTGAAAATTATATACACTGGCGAGCATGAAATACTCAATAAACATTTAGGAATTTAAAAAATAAATATTTTGATTTAAACCATCAATAAATACAGACTAGTAATTAGTGCCTTAGTATTTTTCCGCTACCAGTCATAGGTAATGATTCTACAATTTTTACTCTTTGAGGAACTTTGTAAGTAGAAAGTCGTTTTCTGCAATAAGTTAATACTTCTTCTACATCTATTGTTTTGCCTTCATGTAACACTATTTCGGCTTGAATAATTTGACCCATTAAAACATGAGGCGTTCCGCTAATTCTAGCGAATTTAATTTCAGGTATGGTTTCTAAAACCCCTTCCACTTCTTCCGGAAACACTTTATTGCCAGAAACATTAATCATAGACTTTTCTCTACCCTCTACTTTTACCAAGCCATCTTGTGTTTTAGAAGCAAAATCAGCGGTGAGGAAATACCCATTTTTTAAAACATCTTTTCGTAGTGTTGGAGGCGATAAATAGGCATCAAACATACCAGGCCCTTTAATTGCCAAATGCCCAATACTTCCACAAGGGAGCGGATTATGATTATCGTCTAATATATCTACCGAATAATCAGGTAAGGCATAACCAACTGCGTCTGGGTTTTCTTCAGACTTAATATGATTAATCATAGGTAAGCCAATTTCTATAATACCATACGCTTGGCTTACATCTATATTAAATCTTTGTTTAAATAGCTTACAAATATCAATAGATATAGCAGCAGAAGTAGAGATAACCATTTTTAAACTTGGCATCATGTCTCCGCTGACATCACTAGCTAATAAACGAATTTGCATAGGGGATGCATACAATAGCGTGCCGTTATGAGCATTTGTGCTGTCAATAATATTTTTTGATAAAAAATCTTTAGCAATAGCAATAGCGGCGCCATGCCTAACGTATAATAAAATTGAAACTACAAAATGATATGCCATTGGTAATACCCACACAACTGTATTTCCAACTCCCAGATTTAATACTTTATTGGCCGCATCTACTCTTTCAATAGCAGATTGATTAGAAATAATAACCCCTTTTGATTTCCCTGTTGTGCCTGAAGTAAAGCGAATAAATGCTGGATTTTCTACATGAGGGGCAAAGAGTTGTTGTTTTGAAATATTTGTAAAAGTAAATCGGTACGATTCAATATTCATTGAAATTATTTCATGGCTTGTTTCTATTGGACAAACCCCATGTTGATCATCCATTATACCATGTAGTTTGGCTTCATCTAAAACACCATCAATTTCGGCTTTTTTAAGCTGATGAGACATTGGCATTACAGTTGCACCACATCCCACTACAGAAAAAATCCCCATAATAAAATTTCTGCTGTTTCTCGACATCACTCCAATTCCCATTCCTTTAGTAACACCTAAAGCTAAAAGTTTATTTTTTAAGACTTCTGTTTCTGCATATAATTGCTCAAATGTAAGCATGCCATATTCATCATAAACTGCGGGAGAGTTAGGCCATTTTTGGGCAGCATTTTTTAATGCATCATATACTAAGGGGGCATTCATTTGGCTAATTTAAACAAAAATTTGTTTAGCCTGAATAGCTTTAATGGTATTTAGTGACGGAGTGTTTATAATATTATCAGACGCTAGCATGCCAGCTGCGTATCCAGTTTGTAAACAAATGCCAATAACTCTAGCGCTAGCGATGGCTTCATCTGTAGCTGAAATGTTTCTTCCAGCAAAAAATAAATTTGAGATTTGAGATGATTTTAAACAGTCTGCAGGTATTTGATAAAAATCGTCGTGATTAAAGTAATGCATAACAACACCTTTGTCTTCTTTCCATTCCTCAATAGGCCAAGAACAATTAGCTATTGCTGTATCAAATTTTTTGCACGATAAAACATCTTCTTCAGTTAAAATGTATTTACCAACAGGCCTTACTCCAACTCTAACGCCAACTTCAGATGCAACATGCTGTAAGGTTGCGTTTTTAAACAAATCAACATGAGTAGCAAAATGAGTAATAAATTGATGAATCATTTCAATTGCTTTTTCTCTGAGTTTCTCTAAATTATCTTTTGAATTTGTAACAATAATTGGGATACCTAATTTAAAACTTACACAATCATTATGATACGAACCTTGAACAATTGTAATGTTTTTGAATGAATCATCTAGCTGATTGTTTAATATTGCTTTTTTTAATTCTTTTATAAGAACTAAATTCATATTAGACTCGATGGTTTGGCCAATTCCTTTTAAAGTAAATACTTGAGCGGCGGCTTGATATGTTTCGCTTTTAATAAGGGGTAATTTTCCTAATTGACTAATACAGCTATTGCCGGAGCAATCAATAATTGATTTACAATTGATTTGAATGGTTTCGTTTTTAGATTGTACAAAGACAGATTTTACTAACTGATTTGTTACTTGTACTTCTATAACGTGTGAATTGAATAATACATTTACATGATTCTTTTGCATTAATTGCAAGCATAAATTTTTATATGCACTTATATTGTAAGGCAAATAATGTAATCCATAAACATTATGAAGTGGTGATGAAGAGGATAAACTTGCCAGCTCTTCTGCAAATTGTTTTGCGAATCCGTTGACGATGTATTCAGAAGTATTTATTTTTTTGTATTTATATAACCCGCAAATTGTCCCTACTTCGGCGGCAGTTGCTTTGCCTCCAAGATATTCAAGACGTTCTATTAATGTTACTTTTTGGTTGAATGATGCTGATGCCACCGCTGCTGCAACGCCAGCTGAACCGCCTCCAATAATTAATATGTCAGTTTCAATAGTTTGCAAATTAGTAATCTCCTAAAATATATTTCTTAATATTCAGTTCAATCAAATCTAGTTCTTTAGCAGAGATAGTGTCTTCACAATATACGATATTCATTTTAAGATTATTATCAAACCGTAGAAAAGAGAAAGTTAAGCCTGGAGGAAAAGTAGATGGGGGTAAAATAAGAATATCACTTGCGGGTTTATTTGTCAGTGAGTTTAAATCCCTAAAATCCTCACCTGCAGAAGAGTATAAAAAACTCGCAACTACTCCTTTTGATGCATTAGTGCTTAAAAAATGGTATAAATTTAATGGGATATGTCGCATCATATTAAGTAACATATTATATTTTCTTGGCATATCTAATTTTATTTGTTCAGCCAATTGATTATTAATGCTTTGAACAGTTTGTTTAACAGAAGTCAAATCACTAATTGGAAGGCGATAAAATAGAAATGATATACAGTTCGAAATAATTGGGCCAAACCCTCCTCGTTTTCTGCCATCTTGTGGAATTGGTATCCAAATAGTTCCAGGGGATTGACGAAGTGTGTTAATTTCATGAACAATGTGAGCGCAGCAAGACATTAAAAAAATATTAGCTCCAAATCTAGCACCATTCTTTTTAGAATTAGAATCAATTTTTTCTGTTTCAAGTTTATTAAAAACAATGGTTTTTGTTTTAAATTTACCATTACTGTTTATATTTTCTTTTGAAACGCTTGATATTGGTGCTTTTGACGATTTTTCAATGAATGCTTTTACCTCATACATGTTTTTTATGTATTGATATAAAGATGTTTTTGTTTTATTATCAGGAAAAAACTCTGAAAATAGTTTATTAGTTACAGGCGTTTGGTTGTTTAAATGTTGCATTAACATACCAGAGCCTCTTCCATCCATGATAATATGATGCCAAGAGACAACAAGAGCTGCTTTTTTGGAAGCATATTTTATTAAATCAAATTCAATTAGACAATCACTATGGATAGTTATTTTTCTATTCAGTATTTCATTTGGAATCAATGTATCAGTATCACAAAAATGAGTTTTAATAGTTATTCTCTTTCCTGTGTTTTTGTATTTCCAATAAGGTTTTTGAAATAGAAAGCCTTTTACTAAAGAGATGTTACATAGCCATGTAATGAGAGGTGACGATTTAATATTATTTACTATTGGTATTAAAGATACTTCATCATCAAAATATAAAATGATTCGAATGACGTTATTACTAGAGATATATTTTTTTGAATTTATCTCTAACATTAGGTGAAAACAATCAGCACCACTTAAATATATTTTTTGAGGAAACTTTAAATCTAAGTTTTGAGACATTTTATTTAATTCCCTAATTCTTTTACAGTGAGAGCTATAGTATGAATGGTTTTAAAATTATGTGGAATAAGCTTGTGATCTGGAATAACGATATCATATTTTCTTTCAATAAATAAGATAATTTCTACAATTGAAAAAGAATCGATTCCTACATCTCTTAATGAACTATCAGAATAAATTTTAATTCCTTCAGATAAAATATTGTTTTCCAAAAAATGTATAATATCTTTTTCTATTGATTCGGTTTCCATAATCTCAGATTATACTTTTCGTTTCACGCGATTAATGATAGATGCAATTGCCATAGTGCCTATAAAAAATAAAAATAGCTTAGAAGAATCAATTAAAACACCAATAGCATCAGATCCTCTAAAAAATAATTTATAGAAACCTTCTAGCGCCCAATTTAAAGGAGATAATGTACTAATATGGCGCATAATCTCTGGCATGATATAAGTTGGGACCCAAATGCCTCCTAAAGCAGATAGTAATAAAATGGATAAGGAGCCTAATATAGCACCTTGTTGTTCGCTTGCTGCTATAGTGCCTACCATAACACCATAGCCTGTTGCTGCTAAAGAAGTGGCAAGTCCAACAATAAAAATACCAAGTAAACTATTTCCAAGTTGTAGCATAGGCAGGCCAAACAGAGGTAAAATAAATAAGCCAACAGATAGCATGAGTATAAATTGTAGCATACATACAATAACATACACAATTACTTTTCCATTAATCAACATTAAATAGGATGTTGGCATTGTATGTAATCTAAATGCACTTCCTTCTTTTTTTTCCTTCATAACACTACCTGTTAAGGGAATAACAATAAAAAACATAGCGAATATTGTCCATGCCGGAACATTGTGTTGAACAGCATTTGGCATTATTTCACCAACAATATCTGAAGAGTAAACTTCTTTGTAATTTATAATTTGGGATTTAGCATAAGTGTTTTTAGGAGCGCTAGAGGTATCAGGAATGATTTGAGCAATTTGTTTCGAAAAAGTTTGGAACATAATTTTTGTTTTAACTGTAGAAATAAATTCATGCAAATTACTGGTAACAGTTGTGATAAAAGATTTTTTAGTAACAGGATCTATAAACAAAGTAATATTTATAGAATCGTTTGCTGTAGCTGGATTTATAACCAAAGAATCTATTGGCAAAGTTTCGCTTATCAACCCTGATACATTTTTTCTAATGGCTTTAGTGGCTCCTTCAGGAATAATGATGCCAATTAAAAATTGACCTTCAGCTACTGCTTTTTTTGCTGATTCAGTAGTAGCAGGTTTCCCATCAATCGAATCTCGCAAGTCGCACATGGCGGCTTTTTTTAAACCATCTAAAATAGAAATCCCAAGAGTATCTTTATCATTATCCACTAAAACAATGGGCACACCTTTTTCATTTAAAGTTCTAAATGCAGAATCTTGAATTAAGGTCATTACCAAAATCAAAACCATTGGCATGATAAACAAAATAGACAAGCCTACTTTATCTCTAATTAAAATTAGAGTTTCTTTTTTAATCGTTGCCCAAAGTTTGTGTTTCATTAATCTCTTAGTTTGCGTTTAGTTAAATTTAAAAAGACGTCTTCTAAACTCGACGAACCAGGAGTGTTTGCAATTAGTTGTGCAGGAGTGCCTTGAATTAAGATAGTACCATAATCAATAATAGCTATTTGAGTACAAAAATCTTCTGCTTCTTCTAAGTGATGTGATGTGTAAATAATGGTTGTGCCTTCTTTATTTAATTTTTTTAACTGTTCCATAATCACATTTCTAGATTGAACATCAACACCAACAGTTGGTTCATCTAAAAATAAAATTTTAGGTTGGTGCAAAACACTAGCAATTAAATTTACACGTCGTTTCATCCCGCCCGAAAAAGTTTCTACCCTTCTATTTGCAGCCTTGGTTAAACCTAAATTATCCAACCACATTTCTATCTTATCTTTTAAATCTTGCCCCGATAAACCATACATTGAACCATAAAAATTCAAATTTTCTCTTGCTGTTAAAGTAGGGTATAGTGCAATATCTTGTGGAACCACTCCAATAATCTGCTTAATTTGATCAAGATGACTAGAAGTATACATGCCATCTATTTTTACGGTTCCACTACTAGGCGCAAAAAGCCCACAAAGAATAGAAATAATAGTTGTTTTACCTGCACCATTAGGCCCAAGTAAACCAAAAACTTCATTTTTATGAATTGTAAAAGAAACTCCCTTAACGGCAGGTTCATCCGAATCTTTGAAAATCTTTGTTAGTCCTTCTATTTCAATTATTGGGGTTCCCGACATGGTTTTGCGTAAAAACTGTAAATATATGAAATTAGCACTAAATAAGCACAGACTCCATAGACAGATAATCCTATTATTTATAATGATTGTTGGGGTTTAAAACGGATAAAATGATATTGAACACCTTATGATTTTAGTCACTTATTTTAGTTGCTGTTTAATAAATGCAATTGCATTTATTAAATTTCTATTTATACTTATTTAATGTGTCATAAATGAGTTAGTTTTCTGATATTTGATTTTTAGAAAAATAGATTAAAAATTAAAATGGACTCCTTATCGCACATTGTTATTGGCGCCGCCATTGGCGAACTATTTTTGGGAAAGAAAATAGGGCGATGGGGCATGTTGTTAGGAGCCATTGCCAAAAGTGCGCCCGATTTTGATTTGTTTGTGACTGGATTAACTGACCCAAGAGCCTATATGTGTGATCATAGGGCACATACACATTCTTTATTTATTGAGGCACTTTATGCTATACCCATAGCCTGGTTGTTTGTGAAATTGTTTAAACAAAAAGTGTCTTTTACACGGATGTTATTATTTATGCTGGCTTGTTTATGGGGCCATTCACTATTAGATTGGTGTACTAATTTTGGGACACAATTATTACTGCCTTTTACAAACGAAAATTATTCCTTAAACACGCTTGCCATTGTTGATTTATTATTTACAATACCAATGTTAACGATGATTTTGATGGCTGTTTTTTACAGAAAAAATAATGCGCGAAGAAACAAGTTAGCAAAAGTCGCTTTAGTGTATTGCTTTGTATATTTAGGATTTACCTTTATTAATAAAGCTCAAGCAGAAAATTTGGTTCAGGAATCCATTGCAAAAAATAATATTCCAGTAACTAATTATATGACAAATCCAACGATGCTTAATAATGTATTATGGTATGGAGTAGGCAGTAATGATAGTACTGTTTTTATAGGAGAGTTCAGTTTGTTGCATAAACAAAATCCCATCACGTGGCATAGCTACCAACGAAATCAAGATTTAATGCAACAATGCAAAAGCAAAAAAGACGTAGAGATATTAAGATGGTTTAGCGACCCTTACACCATTGCGCAAACTAATGGAGACACCTTGAATATGTATGCGGTAAAATTTGGAAGAACAAACATGCAGGAAACCGAAATGCAAAAAACATTTGTGTTTCATTACAAACTTTATCAAAAAAATGGCATCGAAACGATGGGCATGTTAGAAGCCAACAATAAAAACATGGATGTTAAAGAAACTTTTAATGACCTGTGGGAAAGGATTTGCGGAAGGAGATATTGATGTTGTTAAATTAAGCTTTCCTTTTTTTTAATAATCCTTTAAAGTATTTTAAAATTATAAGCGAGGAAAAATCAAAATGGATAATGATTCATACTTTTTCTTCAATGAATATTATTTTTTAACAAAAAAGCCCTTGATTTTCATCGCATTCACTAAAATTGTTCATGATGTTTATTCAATGTTCAAACTTAAATAAATTCTATTTTATAATATTAGTTAAATTTGTTCATTGGGAATAAAAAAGCCCCAACTGTTCAGAGTTTGAGGCTATAGTCTAAGAAAAAGTTCATTATACAACTAATGAAGCTTCAAGGACCTTACAAATGGACTTCCCTTTTTGATTAACTGGACAACTAATTAATAAAATTCAAAGACCTGTTTAACGAAGACGCACCTTACAAATGGTGCGTCTTTCTGCTTTATAAAGTTGGGAATAAATCAGGGGATTTTCAGAAAATGAAATTAACATTACGGCTGTCTTCTTAACATTGAGAAATTAACACCTTCCGTTAATAACCCTTTGATTTCCTTATGAATCAGGTAATTAAAAGAATTATAAAAAAAAGTGAAAAAATATTATTCGTTGTATTTATTTTTTTGTTAAGGAATGGAAAAATTTATTCTAAAAATGGCGTTAACTACCAATAAAATAAGGTATTTACAAGAATTTAAATAAATAAAAAATCTCAGATTTTTCTGAGGCTTTTTAGATGTACCCCTTTCCAGACCAAATATGAACGAACTCCTTTAAGATACTAGGGACTTTGCTCGGATTAGGGACTTATACGGACACCTAATAAATGAAGCCAAATAAAATTGATGCTTTAAGAATTCACAATTGTATAGTGCACTCCCCATTGTTTGTGTGAATAATACAACATATTATAAAAATAATGTAATACTTTATTTTCCATAGCAGATTAGCTTTATTGTATATTAAGAAGAATAATTAATTTAAAATTAGACAAATGCGACCAATAAATTTAGTAGCACTTATTGATGATGATGAAATTGTTAAATTTATCGGAAGTAAGGTAATTGAAAGTACAAATCTTGTAAACCGAATTAAAACATTTTCAAATGGTGAGGAAGCAATTAATTTTCTCAAATCTAATTCAAAGAACTTAGATTTGCTTCCTGAAATTATTCTACTTGATTTGAGTATGCCAATAATGGATGGCTTTGAGTTTTTGGAAAAGTATATTATGTTGGAACCGAAACTTGGTAAAAAAATAGCTATTTATGTAGTTTCATCATCTATTTCACCCACTGATACTGAAAGAATAAATAAAATAAGTGAAGTATCTGATTATATTATTAAACCAATTACTAAAGAAAAATTTGAAAAAATTGTACGTGCATTAATTGAGGAGCAATCTTCTAGTTTAAATGTTTCATAAATTTAGCTTAGCACTAATTTTGCGTTTTATATGTCAAAGAAGGGCCCTTCTATACTCGAACATTAACTTCTTGAAAATAAAAGTTTTCTTATTTAACGCTAGTTTATCGAGCCAAAAACTCCTGATAAAGTCAATTTATCAGGAGTTTTCCGGTTAAGTACCCAGTGCCGGATTGCTGTTGGCGCAGCGGACCGTTCTGAGTCATTATGAAAATAAAAAAGTAAAATCCGGTGGATTTCCTTTTTTTGTTTTCACCCCTCCATTCAAGCAAAGCTTGACGTCGGTTTAAAAACAAAAAAAGCCACACTATCGTGTGACTTTTTTATTTATCCGTACCCTACGGGTTGGAATTATCGAACTTTATTGATGATTTCCAAGCACTTAGGATTCTGATGGGCAGCCGGACATGGAAAGACCTTCTTTAACTTAACGTCATAGGGCTTTTTTTATAGATTATCATCTAAATCCTCCGTGTCATCATAACTCTTTTTTTCCTTCAACGAAATTATCTGATCAGGTAAGATCTCCACTTTTGTTTCAACTTCCTCATATATGACCTTTGTTTCAATTTCGGGCTCGATATTCAAATAAATAATGCCTTCCGAATTATAATCTCTTGCAAGGATAACCCATTTAAGGGGAATTTTATAAGCTTTTCCTTTAGGGACAATAAATGCCTCAAAATATCGATTATCCTTTTGAATTAATGGACTGTTATCCTTGGGGCTATAACTGATTTTATTTCCTTCTATATAGGTTCGTTTATATTTAAGGTGGGTCAAATCAACCATTCCCAAATGTCCAGTTCCAACAGAATCCATTAATTCACTAAACTCCTCTTCAACAGTTATACTTACCCTCCAATCTTCAATTACTGCATTTCCTTCATTTGCCATAACAATCTCAAAACTGCAAATGGCGTAGTTAATTCTTTTTTGATTTAATTTACTAAAACTTGAAGTTAACTTGTGAAGGGCATCAAACCCTTGCAATGTTTTATATTGGGGAAAGCTATTCCTAATTAGTTCGCCCTGACTTTTTAAACGATATTTTTTAATAGTTTCTTCGAATTTTGGTTTTAAAGTAATTTCTGTTTGAAAATCATTGAAGTAGACTTTAAAATCATAATTAGTTTTGAATTGATTTTGATTTACAAAATAATTATATGTGTTTCTATTTTCTTCAATCAAATCTGCAATGTCTTCCCAACAGTAAAGTATGATTTCAAATTCGTTATTAGATCTGCTTTCAATATCTTTTAACCTAATATATTCTTCAATTTCTACATCCTTATTAGCAGTGGTTGCAATAATAAAAACTTTTAATTTCGGTAGAAATTGTTTCGCTTTAACTATTTCTTTATCAATTTCAGTTTTAGACAATTTTGCAGAAGAATATTCATCCTTCCCTTTACATTGAATTCCCCAATATTCCGTTTCGTTTTTTGGAATTCCTGAAACATCGACACCGGATTGGGGCTGCCCAAGTCTTCCATTCTTTTTTATTTTGTGCGGAATTTCCCAAATTTCACCCCATAATTTTTTACAAAGACTTTCAAAGTCTTGCCAATTTTCAGGTTTAGGAATTGTTTTTTTCATCTTTGTAATGCAATATAATTTTATAGGGTAACTTCAATGTTATTGATATAAAAATACGATAAAAGGGGCGTTGCCGCCCCTGAAGTTTATAACTAATTTATAAGAAGCTATTTTTGAATTCTATGGATTTTTGCAGCTTCATCAAAGCCAACCCATTTACCATTGCTATCTTGCCCACGATTAGCCAATTCCTTGCGCACTAAGTAAATCAAATCAAAGTCTCCTTCGATAGCCTCAGCTAGCAGTTTACTACTTGTTAAACTAAAGATAAAAGAAGGGTTGTCGTCATCCTTTCTATTTGCATAGTAGCGAGGATCAAACTTTCCTTTTGATTTCTCAGCAGTTTTATCCCATACTTTCAAAGCCATCCCCATCTGCGTCATAAACGCAGTAAGGTTCGGATGGATTTCAGTTACCACATCGTAAAAATTTACGCTTTGTTCTTGGGCAATGTCTAAAATTTCAATGTACTCGCCATCCGTTAATTCAAGATCCCATTCACGTTCAATAACCTCCTTTAAGGCACGAATTGTCGAATTAAAAACAATTAGTTGTTTAGGTTTTTCTGTTTCAACTTTTTCAGGAGAAGACTTTCCGTGTTTTGCTTTTAATTTTTCTTCTCCTATTTTAGTTAATTGTCCACCCATCTTTTTCCAAATGTCTCCGGGAATTTCCTCCCTAACAATCGTATCCGTTTCCATTGCACGGTTCATCGCTTCTTTATATTTCTTTGCTTTATAAAGGCGATTAATTTCTTTTAAGACTGCATGGTCACCTTTATTTAAGTGTGCCGGCTCAGTCCAGTCCTCGATTGTAGTTGCTTTCTTTTTCATGGTGTCTACGTTCGATACTTTCTTTGGAACTTCCAAGTTCTTTCTGCTCTTTCTGACACCACTTACAGCATCCTCCCAATCATAGACAATCTCTTTATCTTCTCCAGCAATCTTTTTTAAATCTGCTTTTGCGCCACTCAGCTTAATTGAGAAATAAGCAACTCCATGAGTAACATTGTATGAGTCGTTATATGCATGTTCTAATTCTAGAACTTTCACATTGACTTTCTTTTTTTTGATGATAGAATTTACAATCTTGGTGATTTCAGCAATCGCACGCTCAGGTTCGTTATCTAAAATGTCGGTGACATCTTCTTCTTTCTCTCCTTTATGTTTAATGTAAATAAACAATTCGCCTAATGGAATCGGCAATTCTGCGTCAATCTCCATCTCACTTTTTTTAACTCCTGATAATTCTTGTGGCGCATCGTCAAATATGCTCATCTCTCCGCCTTGATTAAATCGACCGAATTGTGTAGCTTTTCCTCTTTCGGGAACTTCAATAACTACATCCACATCATGTTGATATGAATTCGCTCCTTTGAATTTTCCATCTTTAGTTGTTTGAAAAATAAAGATGAACGACTTACCCGGATTTTTACGTTTTAAATTTTCCAAGTCTTGCGGACTCAGTCCAAGTTTATTAACGCTATCTAAAATGATGAATTGAAATTTGCTTAAATCTTCCGGCAAGTAATCACTCACAAATAAATTCTCATGCTTAACATCTTTGTCGTTAAGTTTTATTTGAAGCGTTGCATCTAACTTCTCCTCATTAGCAACGTAAAGCACCGTTCCGTGGTTGCGAGCCAAGTATCCTGCCAAGTCAACACATAAATAAGACTTACCCATTTTAGGTCTTCCAAAAACCATCGCTGTAAATCCTGGACTCGGATCGCCAATTAGATTTAACCATTTACCGGAGAACCCAATTGAATTAAAATGAAGTTTTGCAAAATCAATACTGTTCATCAAGTTTTGCTTTGGATCAACAACTTCTGTTTTCTCAATACCGTTTAAAGTTTCCTTTTTTGGTTTTGCTTTCAATTTGTTTAATGCTAATTGAAACTTTCGCTTTGTATCAGCAGCTAATTCAACCTTGATGCTCCTGCCCATGTTATTGACTGTTGTCAAAAGTTTACTTTGAATTAATAGAACCTCTGTTGATAAGACTGAGTCTTTTGTGATTTCTTTTTCTTTAATTGCATTTTGCACTTCATTTAGAAATCCCTCAATTTCTTTTTTCTGAAGTGTTTTGCCATGTAGTAATAAAAATCGCTTAACGAACTTTTCCGCCAATGGAGATTCTTGTTTCATTGTTTCTTTTGTTGTGGTCTTTCCTTCTTTTTCTGCTATTGCTTTTTCCAAAGCCGGTTTTCTTATTTTTATTTCATCCGTTAAGCCATCTTCTAGTTCAGCATCACACTCCAAGCGATAGATCATTTTCAATTTATCAAGTGGTAAATGTTTGTATCCTGCGGCATCGCTTTTAGCACGAGCAATGATTGAGTTTTCATCAACACCGGATAAACCATCCTTCTTGTCAATGAATTCATATAGCTTTTCAAATGCTAAATCAAATACTTTTTTAACCTCATTATTATGCTCGTAAATACTCCAATCCTTACCTTTATCTGTTCTTTCTTCAATTAACAGATGAGACTTTTTTAGAGCTTCTGGTAGATTCTCAAATCCCACTTCACTTAGTGCTTTGAAATAGTTTTTCGTTGTTATTCTCATGCTGCTAATTTTAATTGATTCAATTGTTTAGAAATAATTTGTAGTTCCTTACTGTCCTTCGTGTTTAACGAATGGATAAAAGGTTTGATTTTAGATAGGTCGTAATTCATAACGATCATTTCCGTTTTTACTTTATCGGTGTGTTTTGTTACTGCAACGCTTTTACTAACCTTTTGAACTTTCCACTTGTACTTGTTGATGTAAGTGGTTAGAATTTTTGAAGGATAAGAACTCAATAAAAACTTTCCTTTTACCTTGGAAAGCGCATTGAGAAGTTCTCGGTAATCGTTTTCCGAATAACCTTTATAATGACCTTGATCCGAACCAATGTACGGAGGGTCTGCATAGATAAATGTTTCTTTGTCATCGCATCTGTTTATTACTTTGATTGCACTATTATTTTCAACTTGCACTCGTGCAAGACGTTCTTCATATTCTTTAGTAAAGCCATCTCTCTTGTTTGCGAGAGCAGCCTCTTTTGAATCATCCTTTCCAAAGCCCCATGAACCAATCATTCCTGCAAATCCTTGGTTGGTAGCTGTCCACAATGCCCACGCTCTTTTCACATCGGAATAGCGTTCAGGATTGTTATAAATTATCATGGCTTTTTTATAAAGCTCACGACTGTGTAAGGTTGATTGAATTTCTTTTTGAAGTTCCGGGAACTTCGTTTTAATTACTTTAAAAAAATTAATGACCTCCCCATTGATATCATTAATCACTTCTACATCTGATTTTGGTTTTGCAAAAAACACAGCACCACCGCCAAAGAATGGTTCGCAGTACAATTTGTGCTGCGGAATCAAAGGGAGTAGATATTTTAATAGGGTTTGTTTCCCTCCGTAGTATGTTATTGGTGTTTTCATTTTAAAAAGAATAAAGAGCCTCCCTAAAGAGGCTCTTTGATTTTAGCTATAAATTAATGCAGTTCTGTTGTTCCAAATTTTGTCAAAGGTTTTGTTTCCTGCTGCCCATTGGTAAGTCAAGACACCTTTAACTTTTGTTACTTTTTGAATTGCCCAAACAGGCTCAGCAGCTTTTGCTCCCGGTAATGCGTAGCCGTTATAAATAACGTTCGGATTACTTTCATCAATTAAGATTGGATCAATGAACATTTTTTCGTTCAACGCATTGATAGTTGTTTGCAACGATTTAAGCGTTTCCAATTCTTTGTTTTGATTTAATTCTGTTGCAAATCCTACAATAGAAGTGCTTGTTTGAATGAAACCCATTAATTGGTCTCGTAAATCTTCCACGCCAGTTGAAGCAGGAGCAGTTACACTTGCCTGATCAATAAAAATATTGTTCAATGCACCCTGCCCAATGTCCAATTTGATGATGGTATCTCTTACGACTTCCACTTCACGGATTTGATTTTTTAATACAAAGCGAGTTGCACCATCTTCGGTGATCTTTAAACTCGCACCATTGTTTTCAATTACTGTTGCCATAATTATTGTTTTTTGTTTTTGTTTAAATATTCGACAATACTCTCTCCGATAACTGCTCCCATAAATCCACCAATCATCACATAGGGAACAGCATCTTTTTCAGCAGCTCTCGCATAGAAATACATCAAGAGAGAGCTTGCTAATGTTGCGGTGGAAACGATGGTTTTCTCTTTTATCATTTTTGTGATTTAATAAATAATGTTGTTGTAATTCCTGTCATAATCATAAGTCCGGCACTCAGCATTTTACTTTCAAACCGTTTCCTTTTATTCTGCTTATAGGCGACCTTCAGTTCATCGGTTAACTGTTGCTCTCGAATCCGATTTTCCTTTTGCAAGTCAAACAAGGATTGATAGTTCCTATTGCAGAATGTGAGTTGTGTATCCCTTATCGCAATGGATTGATTTAAACTATTGATGCTCTCTGTACATAAAGAATCCGCATTGTTCGTCAAACCATTTAGGACTAAGACTTCCTGTTTCAAAGTATCACAAGGAATATTCGATACAACTTTTGTTTGCTGCTGCTTGAGTAATTTTCGAGCGGTGTTCAGCCTAAAAGACAAATCCTTGTTTTGCTTTGATAGGGAATCGGTTTTAAATTCATACTGTTTTATTTGTTGCTGATATTTTTTGTGTGAGCTATCAATTTGATTGTTTTCAAATTGCATATGCTTTTTTATTTCAGCAATGTTTACCTGATGTGGTTTGTCATTGCAACTTTTTACTGCAATGAAGCAGACCACTATACCTATGAGAAAGGCAGAAATTATTTGTTTCATATTTATTTCGTTTTAAAATTTTACACTTGTTTTTTTTCAATCGAGTACCCAAAGCATCCTGCGCCAACTAAACTCACGAAGGCGTAAAACATATACTCCGGCATTTGCTTATCAAAGAACTGTGCTGCGATCCAACTTACAAGTAGCACTATTACAAAGAGGGCTGTTGCTACTTCTCGCAGACTGTGGTTTCCATTTTTGTCTTTTAGTAGTTGTACTAAAATTGCTATGAACTGATTTTTCATTTTTTCTTTTTCTTTTTACGTTTTAGAATCCCCCACAAGGCGGTTAAGCCTAATGCTATCGACACCGATCCGATTGCCCATCGTTTTAGAGTTTGTCTTTTTACCGCTCTGAAATCAATCAGCGTATATGTAAAACTATTGCCGTGTAAACTCCTGTGCTTTTCGCATAACGCCATGAACTCATTGAATTCATTTATGTTGGCGAACACTTGACATCCGGCTGAGTATTTATCTACTTGCTTTGTGATTCCATTCAAACTTGCTCGGTGGATATTAATCCCAAACATTCCCTTGCTCTTTGTGCCATTTCTAAAATCAAGTTTTGCATCTCTGTCGTAATCTCTAATTACTGTTAGTGGCTTTGCTTCAACTAACGCTTTGTACTTTCCTTGATGCAAACCGATTCTATACGCACCCTTGTATTGTCCTTGAGCTAAGATGGCTGTGCCTTGAGGTTGCATTGGATTGCGCAACCAAAAAGTACCCGGATCTGTCGTGACCTTGTAGACATGGTAATGCCACTTTAAGGGAGCTACTTTGTAAAAGACATGAATCTCATCATCAAACCTGTTGGGGATGGTACTCGCTGACCTGATCCCGACTATATTTAGTTCGTTTGGCTTTGTATAGATTTCGTATCCTTTACTTCGTAAAATTCCTTTGATCTTCGACAGCACCATTATGCAGCATTTCCTAAATCGGGTTCATACTCCTTCAACCATGTTTTTACATCAAAGCAAGGACAAGCCTTATGCACATCTGGAAAGTCACGATGTCCCAATACTTCCGCTTGAGGATATTTCTCAGTAAGAGAAACAATCAAATCAAACATGGAATGTTTTTGTGCATCGCTTCGGTTGTCTTGTGGTTTGCCATCTTTATCAACTCCACCGATGTAAGCGATATTGATGCAATTGGAATTGTGCAGATACACTCCGTTGCTGTTTTTACTTTCATCTAACAACTGAATCAAAGTTCCTTGTCGTTGGATTAGATAATGATAGCCCGGTGTATCTCCCCAACCACGCTGTTCTTTCCAAAAGCGTTTAATAGATTCAACAGTAGTTGTTGGAGGTGTTGCGGTACAATGCACCACGATATATTTAATGTTTCTAAGATTTTTCATTTTTAAATTCTTTAAAGGATTTTACTTCTTCTTTTTTTACCCTGAATAGTTCTGTGCTGTTTTTAGGAATAAAATAAATCCAACCTTGATGAGTAAACTCTTTCTCTCCAAGCACAATATGCTTTGGCACTTTCATTTTAAAGTTGCCTTTGGATTTATAGATTTCGCAATCAGTAATGGTCACGATCTCCTCTCCATGTTTTATTAATCCGGTTAATCCACCACCTACTAATTTGGTGTAGTTGGATTCGTTAATTGATGTCGGCATCTTAGCCCTCACTAAAGCTGCTTCCACTTCTTTCCCGAACATTCCATCCACTCCGTATTTCGGAAGTATGCTTGCACCGTATTTTTTTACTAAGGCATTTTGTAATTGAGTTACTCGGTTTCCTTTACTTCCTCTTTTCAAAGGAAAATCATCATTCCTCGCAGGTGCAGTATTTGCACTTGATGAATCTGTAAAGGAGGCTGTATCTTCTTCCTGATTCGCTTTCTTCTTGTTTTTCCAATAGTTCCATCCCAAGAAACCTGCGACTCCAGTCCCTAATACGCCCAGTCCAATCAGGATTGTTTTTCTTTTATTTTGTGTTTTGTTTTCCATTATCCCTTTGGTTTTGATAGTATTATTTTCATGTAGTCGTTGTATTCCAACATTTCCAACTCGCCCTTCAAATCTGTCATCATATTCGATCCGTATAATTTGTTGTATACAATTCCGGTCATGATGAATGCTTTTTGAGTTGGCATTTCGTTAAAAACTGCTTTGATGGCATCTTCATCTGTACCGGGTAAAAAGCCGTAGGATTTGTCGAAGGCTGCTTTTAATCGCTTTGCCCATCCATCGTAGCTTGTTATCACACTTGCAGGTTTTCCGCCTGTTTTGTCGGGTTTTTGCCCGATGATTTGAAGCATCTCATTGTACTCGGTAGTTTGCAACTCATCACTCATATCGGTAATCATATTTGAGTTGTAGAGTTTTTTATAGGACTCTTGAACTTTGAGAAAAACTTGTTTGCTTGGAATGTCTCGTAAAGTGCTTCTTAGTTTTTCGGTATCCGTTCCCCACCATCCATCATTTTCAAATGCCATTTTAATTTGTTTGGCATAAGTTGCAGGAGTACCGTCTTCAAAAGATTTTTTCTCTTCACGATTTGCAACACTCTTTAAAACAAGTTTTCTTCCAAAGAAAACACCACCGCCCACAATCCCTAATCCAATTAGGGAGTACAGGATTTTCTCCTTCACAGTTAAATCATTATTGGTGGTATCTTTTTTCATCTTAAACTCCTAATGCTTTTTTTGCTAATGCAGTTTTTATTGGATCGTTTTGTACGATGTCGGCAAGCTTCACTAATTCTTTAGTGTTTAACTTTTTTGCAATCGTGGTTAACGCTTTCATTTTAGAATCGGCTTCTGCTTCAGTAGCCGCTTCAATGGTTATGTCGTAACTAAACTTTTTCATTTTACTTTTTGATTTCTAATAATTCAAATACTGTTTCGATGGTGTTTGGCTTTTCAACAAAGGATTGCAGGATCAACATAATTTTATCCAACTGTTCTTGATTGAAGTGAGTTTCTAATTGTTTTAAGAAACCTAACTGTGCTTTTGTCTCTTCAGACATGCCATCTTCTTCAGGCGTTTTCTTTTTAAACACCACTTCGTTATCAATCACTTCTGCTGTTGCGTTTTCTGTTGACTCCTGAGCAATCAATCCGGCAAGCGCATCTCCGCCCGGTAATTTGGCAACCCAATGCGGATTACGTTTTACCATTCCTTCTACAATTACAGAAGCTACATCTCCAAGGTTAACATCACCCCAATGCAATTTTTTGCTTTTGTAAGTGCTTAACTGCTTCTCTAAATCTTCGATGTATTCTTCCGCTTCTGATAAATCCTTTTTGCAGGTTTCAAACTCTTGCTTCATCAATTCGTTTTTCCAACGCTCTCTTTCTTGCGCCAATCCTGCTACTAATCGCTCATTGATTTTGTTTTCCAACTCAATCCCTGATAAGCCTATCACTTGTGGTGTTTGAACTTGTGCGACAGCTTCCATTGGTTTTTTCTTCTCGATAAAAAATATAAACTGCGTATAACGGTTTGAGTTCTCGGTATTGTAGACAAATACTTTTACTGTCTCAGTAGTATCTTCGAGATATGCTTTATGGTCATCAAGGGATTCTATCTTGCTTGTGCGTGGTACAACTTTTACATCGTCAACGTACACTTCAATAAATTTCCCTTCGCCTTTGTCGACCATGTCATGAAGCCACATTTTAAATTGTGATAGCTTCACATCATTGTATGGATTTGTTTGTTGCATTATTTTACTTTTTAATTGTTGTTTTTATTTTGTGTTTTGGTATTACTTGGATGAATCGCAAGTGATTAATACCGGATAAATAATTCGTGATGTGTATTTTGCTTTGGTGTTCGTATTGCATTTCGTTGGTTGTGCTTTCACTCAAATCGAAAACTCCTGTTTCACTTTCCACTCTCACATTTTCGGCTTCTTCAACGAGGTAATAGAACTGGTTGAATGCATCAATGGTTTGTTCTTCATTCGGCTGTAACACTAAGTGTCGGAATCGGATATAGTAATCTGCTTTGTATCCTAATTCTTGCATCCTCCGTGGGATGTATTCTAAGGCAAGGTTTATCGTCATAATCTATTCTTCCACATTAATCCATACATAAATTGTCACTTCGTAATTGATGTCTACCTTTTGTGATTTACCAAGAGCGTCCAAGTACCATCCCTGAATAATTGTTGACTCGGCATCGACCTTCACAATCTCTTCTGTTCTTTTATTGCCGTGTGTATAATCATTCACATTGAACCCTGCGTTGCTAAAATCTCCATATTTCAAATTCGCATCTGCGCCAAATACATCAGTAGAATAAAACCAATTTGATTCTTCACTACTTTGTAATTTCAATTCTCCGATCAATTGATTTCGTTTAAAGAAAGTTTTAGATCGCTCTTCAACTGTTCCTGCAACTGTTACACTTTCTATTACTTCGGTCTTTGGTAACTCCTCTGTCGGGGCTGCTTTGGGAGCTGCTGCAAATTTTATTGCATCCGACTTACTAATCAATCGCCCTCCGTACTCAATCCCGATAATAAACTTGGTGTCCTTTGGAAGCTTTATTTGAAAGTGCTTTCGCTCGCCTTGTCGTTTGATACTTATCTTAGTTATTATCACTCCTTCCTTCATCATAACTCATCCTCCATTTCACAGTCTAAGTACAAACTCACTCTATATGCTGCAAACACCGTTCTACCATCGTCCAAATCTTTGTATGTGATTTGAACTCGTCCATTGCCGGGTGCAACACCACCCAAATCATAGTAGCGTTGTTTAGGTGCTACATTTATTCCCGACATCAAAAGTTTACTCTCGTAATTTTCGGGAAAGAACTCTTCCTTATTTATTTCAATCTTCTGAGTGCCTCTGTAATAAAGTAAATCGTCCTTATCCGATGTAACCAACACACCATGCACTTTCACAATGTTCTTGTCGAGTTCAAAGGTGTCGCTCACAGTTGAGTTCGCCTGAGTAATCTTTATGTCAAATCTTTTCTTTGTTGCTTTTAACATGGTATTGTTTTTTAAAAGCCGGGAGATTGCTCTCCCGACTATTTGGTTAATGATTAAGGAGTGGTAATCGTTCCGTGTAAACCAACATACAATTGTGTCTTTGGATCAAGTCCTTCCATTGAACCCAAATCAACTGTAAACTCTACCAAGATGTCATCGTGAATCAAGCGTGGGTTCGCTAATTTGTAATAACCTAATGGTAAGCTGTGCATGTTGCTTGTTTTGAAAGCAGCGATGCTTGTTTCAGGAATGATTACTTTTTTGTTTGCTTTCAAACTGAACTCGCCATTTGCAATCGCAGGAAAATCTTCCAACGCTACGAATTTTGATCCCATTACTTTATCAGGTGTTCCGTCTGCCGGAATGGAAGCCAACAAGAAGATTCCACTTACCAATAACGCTTGGTTCTTTGGCAATTTCGCATTGCTGATATTTCTCAAACCAACTTCTTTTACATCTTGTGTTTCAAACAACTTGATTGTTTTTGAATTCACAGGCTTGATTGAATACACAATGGTGTCTGCCAATCGTAATTCTCCTTTTGCTAATGCAACTCTAATATGAGCAGGTAACTCACGGAAGTGTTTTTCCATTTCTGCACGAGAGCCTTTGCTCACTACTCCTGGACTTGCCAATTTGTTGATCGTGCGTTGACGAGCAATGGGATTCATTCTGCGAAGTGCGCCCAACAACTCTTCCCCTTCTGCGCCCTCTAATCCTAATAATGCGCCTGCATTGTTATACTCTTCTGTACCGTCTAATAATTCTAACATAATTTTTTGTTTTTAAAATTTAACTTCTGTTTATTCTTTGTGTGTGATGGACGTTTGTTTTTTGTTTAGTAGATTTTTTCTGATGGTTCTACAATTCCCATTTCTTCTTCACCGTTCAATCCGTTGGTGGCATTGCTTTGAATTGCTTCATGGATTTTATCCAAGGCACTCATGTCAAGTTCGCCCATTGATTCTTCAGAGTTTGGATACACGAAGTATTGTACTTGCCCTAAACCGTTAGTTGCGTTCTCTTCTGTTTTTGGTGCTTTCGCTTTCAACACTTTGTCAAGGAAGATTCTCTTTTTCATATCATCTTTCAATGCGAGTAATCTTTCCTTTACACATTCTAATCCCTCCGCAGGTTTTCCGTTCATGCCTGATACCGTTTGATAAGTACCCGAAGCCATCATTCCTAATCCGAGTGCGGATGCAATTCTACTTTTTGCAAAGTGACCAACTCCTGAAACCGCTGCTCCAACAATGAAAGACAATCTTCCCAATGCTGCTCCTGCAACACCACCTCCGATAACACCAACCACGATATCTTTACCGAGTTCGGTTGCAGCATCTTTCACTTTCTCTCCGGTGCTTCCGTCTCCAGTTCCACTCAATTCTTTTTTGAGTGCTGCTTTGTGATAACTGTTTTTACTTTTTGCCATTTTATTTTTCTTTAATCGTTTGTTTCTTTTTTTACATGTATGCTACTGCTTGCTTTTTCTTCTTGCCTTTATTTCCTCCTTTCCTTTTTTTCTTTCGTGATTTAATTCCTGTTAGTGGTGGAGCAGGAGCCGGTGGTTTTGGTTTGTGTAACATTTTTACTCCAAGGAAAACCAATCCTAATCCTGTTAAACCGATGGCTGTGGGTTTGATCCACTTTTTATTCTTATCCCAAAAGCCTTGTGGTTTGTCGCCTCCCGAACTATCACTATTATCAGTTGAAGAAGAATCTCCACTTGTTTTCATTAGTGATTTTTGATTGTTCCCTCCGCCACCTTCACTATTTGAACTACTTGATGTTGTTGAACTCCCATCATCGCTATTCGTGATTTTTACATCCCCTGCATTTTGAGAAACTTCTGCTGTGGATGTTCCATCGCCCGGTGTTGATTCAGGATTTTCAAAATCTTTTCCCTCTTTACTTTTTTTCGGGAACATGTTTCCTACGCCTTTTAATAACCCTGCAATCGCTCCGATGATTCCTGTTGCTGCTGTGATGGAGGCTGCTGCTGCAGTTGCCGATCCAAGTTCTCCAAATCCCTCACTTTGATAAATGTCCATTCCAAGTAAAGTGTTTGATGGTGTGTTCTCATCCATGCCATTCATATCATCAGGAATGTATCCGAGTCCATCTACATCATGCTTGCCTTTAGAATTTCCTTTTCCGGTTAGAATTGCTTTTTTCAAATTCTCAGGTTTACCACCTGCATCGTAAAAAATCTTTTCTAACTTTTCTTTTATCTTTCTTAGTTTGGCAAACTTGTCCATGTCCATTTCTTTTTTTCGTGCATCATCTTCACTCAAGTATGCATACTTGAGGCGTTGAGCAACTTTGAAAAGATTAAGTTTCATGCTGATTAAAACTCCTTCCCGAATCAAGGTTGTAGCAGGGTTCAGTCGGTTTGTGATATGAAGACCTTTATGTAAAAGGTTTTTTAATTTTCCTTTCTTTGAAGTATCTCCTTCGCTTCCCGGTGGCTGTGCCATTTTTTTGAAGAGTTTAATTTTTCCTAAATCATCTTCTCCGTTTAATTCTTCCCAACCCATTAGGTCTTGCACATCTACATTATTTGTGCTGGGTATGCCGTTTAAATATTCTAATTCCATTTTTGTGTCTTGTTTTTCTGTGTATGGTTCTTCATAATTGAATCGGTCTACCACACAATCGACCGTGATGTAATTCCCTCCTGTTGTCGGCACTATCGGATAGATATGCTGAAAGTGATCTTGGCTGTATTTTGTGATTCGCAGTTTGTGCTTTATTTTTAAGTTGCTCAATATGCTGCTGATAAACACCGTGTAACAATCGCAATCTATCCCGTGAAATCTGTCGTGCCAGCCTCTTGCCGGACTTCTGATTTGCTCTTTGCCTTCTTCATCTTTTTTGTAAGCGATGTGGGTGTAAACAAATTCCCAAATGTTTTTGCAAGTTTCATACACGTTACTTCCTTTTAGCAGTGGTGCTAACTTTGCAGTTTGAAACAATGTTTCTCGCACTACTTGTGGAATGAATCGGACTGTGTCATTTACCGTTGCGCCTTTTTTAATTGTTGGATCAAGGAATAATGGTTTTGGAAACAAATGGTCGAACTCTTCTCCGCTTTTTATTTTCCTTTTTTTATTTGCTTCCATTTTGCGCTCCAATTAATTGTACTTCATCTGTTTTTTCATAAGGAACTTTTTTAATTCCCAAATCAATTGTTGTCATGGTTGTTACGCCAATCATAAAGGCTTCTCCTTGTTGTACCGCTTGTAACAAGCTTTTGGCAGTAGAGAGGAGGCTGAACATTGGAATCCGAATCATTATCGCTTCGAACTTTGCCTCACCGAAAGCAGGAAGTGCGATGTCCTGATTGACCGACTGTGAACTTCCGATGCTGCTTCCCTTTATCAGTAACTTGATAAAAGGGAACTTGAGTTTTAAACTCGTGCGAGTTGGATTTTTCAATTGCACATCAACTCTCAACACCAACCCTTGCAAATCCAACTTGTGCAGCTTAACCATTGGAACTACTTCCAAGTTAACCGAGGTCTTATTTAATCTCCACAGATATGCTCCACCTGCTACTACGCCTCCTCCTATGCCTAAGCCCAACAATATTTTTTTAATGCTCGCCATTTACTTCTTTTTGATCTTGTTGCTTAAATACTCTCCGCCTACTTTAAAAGCCATCCAAATTGCTCCGCCTACAAAAGCTTTAATTGCATAGTCCATCAAACTTGAGTAGTCTATGTTTGCAAACAGAATGCTTGCAGTGAGAAGCATACTACCTGTTCCATCTGTTGTTCCGCTGTGTTTAATTTCTGACATCGTTTTTTGTTTTTTTATTAGTATTTCATCCATCACGGTACAAAGGTGCAGTGGTTGTTTGGGTCGCTTTCCTCTTTTTCGGTCATGTATAAAATCGTTTTGATAGGTTTTAAGAAGTTTCGATTTGTTTTTAGAAATAGAGTGTCTTTGGTAATCCTAATTCTTCAAAAATGATCTCTACTTGTTTTACCGAATAGTATTGACCATCACGTTTACCAAGCTTATCTCCAATTCCTTTGATCCATCTTAGAACTGTTGGATGACTTACTTTATAAAGCTTTGCCAATTCTCCCGGCATGTACGGTCTTATTTCAATTGATTTTATTTCTGTTTTTGACATGTTTTCTTTTCTTAATTATTTATTTGAAAATTTATTACTGCGTTGTTGAACATTTGTAGAAGGTCGAATTGCTTTTGTGCAATTAGTTTTTTTCGAACTGATATAATAGTTTTGATTGTTGGCTCCTGCAGATATTTTGTAATTGCCTTTGCTAGAAGAGTGATTCCTTTATTATACTCAGGAACTGAAATGCGTTGCAAGCAAACTTCTTGATACCAACCTTCTGTTCCGGCTAATCCTTTGTGGTAATTAAGGTTTAACCAATCAATAGGTTTTGATAAATAGCGACCACGCTTTCTGTTTACATAACGTTTCGCTAAACATACACGCTCGATAATTTCTTCAAACACTTTTGTTGGATTTTTAAAAGTGTTATAATGTTCTGCGATTAGATTTTGAAACTGATACTCTTCTTTATTAGTAAACTCATTGTTGCACCATAGTGCTGCGTGAATGAAAATCCAGGTGTTTTCAACTGTGTTGTTTTTTGGATTTGATTTACCACCTTTTATTACTCTTAAATGTGGCACTGCTGTTTTGATTTTTCTTACTGCTGTCATTTTATTTAGTTTTTATTGATTACTTTTTTGTGTCGTTTGCTTTTGACGATACAAAGGTGCAGCGGTAGTTTTGGGCACTTTCCCAAATACGCATCTAAGCGCAAAAAATTAAAGACGATAGCAATTTTTTGAAGATGATAGCAAAATTTTAAAGCAAAGCGCTCGTAAGTGATTGCATGCGCACCTATGTGAAGCTAAGTGCATCTAAGTGCGATTTTTTGAATGCATTGTTGTGATGTTTTCAGAATTTTTGAGATAGTTTATTCTGAAATTTATCGGGAATTTATCGGGGATTATTCCGGGGAGATTCCGGGAGGTTTAAGATGTTTTCGCATTTATTCCGGGGTTATATGGGGATTATCGGAAATTTAATCCGGGGCGACTTCGGGATGACTTATGTAAAAAATAAAAGGTGACCATTAAGGTCACCAATCACAAAATATTTCAAGAAAATAAAAACTGTTAATGCATTGTTCCGGGTAAACCTAATACCTCAATAATGATTACAACTTGGTTCACTGTATAATAGCGACCTCTTTTTTCTCCAACTTTTTCTTCAAATGGTTTTATCCAACTGTTGAAAGTTCTTACGGAAACACCGTAAATTGCTGCCATCTCCTTTTTTGTAGAAGCCTTCAGGTCAAATTTGTCTGTCGTGATGCTCATCTCTCTTTCTCTCTAAAAATTAATACTACTAAATATCTGCTTCTGCGTCTTTAACTTCTTCCTCGGTCATAAGTGCTACTTTTGAAAAGCGTCCTTTCGCAAATTCAGATTTTTTACAAATTGCATTAGAAGCAATAAATACAACTTTCATATAGGTATCAGGAAATCCCGTTACACTATCTTCGTTTCCAATAAGAACAACTCTGCTAATCATTAATTCCATAATAAGTGAATCTATCATACTATTATGGTGTTCAGGGATTGCACCCAATTTCTTTTTTCCCAACCAAACAATTAATTGTTTTAGTTTTTTATTTGTGTACTCAAAACCAATATCTACAGAATCAGCATATAGTATCTTAATCGGCTTGCTAAATTCTGACATTGGTATGTTTAGATCGTCATTCTCAATCCCACTAATATTAAAAGTATAATCTTTTTTAAAATCATAAAGATGAATATCAATTAGTTCAGTGGTAAAAAAAACAAATTCATCTTCTCGTAATGGCTCTCTTTTTAATATTCTTTGAATTTCCCAAAGATCAGAGTTTTTAATGCCAGATGTTGATAGATCATTTTGATTAGTCAGAATTGAAATCAATCTTTGTGGCGTTAATTCTAATACATCTGCTAATTTCTCAATATCCAAAATCGAATCATTTTTCCTCTTCCGATTACCGGTTTCCATTTTATTGTATGCGCTTTGGGTTATACCTAAAGAATCTCCCATGTCCTTTTGAGTGAGGCTTCTCTCTTCTCTTAAAGCTTTTAATTTTGTGTAGTCGTATGTTTTCATGTTTTAATTTTCTACAAAACTAAGTTCATTAAAGGTCAATTTTACAAGTATTCCAAAATGTCATACTCAGGAGTATTTATTTAAGAACTCATCTTCGTTGGAATTAAAAAACAAAGCGAGTTGCTTTACATTTAATTTCTGTTTGTTCTTGTAGTTGGTAATCATGTCCCTCAACTTCATTGGGTTTTCCCTCGGAATATCTAATTCCGCAGGTTCTCTTCTGCGAATGTTCATTGAGTTAAATAAATTAATCAAGTACCTTTTTTGGTTATCGGTAATCACACCGATATCATTTGCTCTATAAAGCAGAGCTTGCATGGAGAGTTTCCATTTGCGTTTTAAATCTGCTAAGACATTTAAATTAACGCCATCTTTAAAATCTCCTTTAATATCCTTTTCCGGCATCAGAAATTCAGCAGCAAACTCATTTGCTTCATGACTAATATCTCTCGCAAAGGAAGGGTTGGTTTGTAGGTGCATTACTAAATGTCCTAATTCATAAGCTAAAGTAAATCGTTGACGATCTCCTAAGCTTCGTTTGTTGGAAAATATAATCGGGAATTTTCCATTTGCTAAAATGCTCATTCCATCTACACGGTCAGTATTAAAATCAAAGTTGATTATAAATAAACCATTGTCCTCAAGAATTTGAGTGAGATTATCAATTACTCCCTTTTCAATTTTCCAAAGTTTACGTAACTTTCTTGCAGCCTCAGCAGGCGATCCTAACTTATCAATATCGAGCACAGGTAAACTAATCTCAGGATAATTAATTGCTGAAATAAGCTTTTCTAAGTTTAAACGATAGATGTTTACTTGTGCTTCGATAGGAACCATAATCTTCTGCGCTACAATATTGCGCTTGCGCAGCGCAAGGGCAGAGGGCAATGTTTCTCCTTCTTGATAAAAGAACTCCTCCGGGTAATTTAACACCCCAACAATTGAATTAAAATTTGAAGCCGTTATCTCAATAAAATCTTGTTCCATCCTGCTAATATTAGATGCGGATAGGTTCACTTTTTCTGCTAGTTCAGCTTGGTTTAAACCTCTGCTTTCACGAGCTACCGTTAACATTTTTGGGTTCAATTTAGGAGTGTTCATCTTTCTTATGCTTTCTGTTCAACTGCATATCAAAAGTATAAATAATCTGTAAATATGCAAAATAAATTGCATATTTAAATTTTAATTAACTCTAAATTATTGATATAGAATTAATTAGGATTTTGGTGTGTTTATATGTTCTACCATTTACTAATTTTGCATCAAGGCAGAGTTGAAATTATTTTTTGCAAAAAGGCCTATTTTAAACAGCGAAAAATAAAGAATTTTTCTCCCTTTAAAAGTGTTAATAAATATCTCGTTAATAGAGTATTAAATATCTCATTTTACAGGATATTTTCGGCATATTTGCCTCCGCCAAGCTCATTAAAATGAATAAAATAAAGGAAATACTAGAGGAAAAAGGCATTAAACAAAAATGGCTTGCTGAAAAGCTAGGGAAAAGTTACAATATGGTTAATTCGTACGTTCAGAATCGTCAACAGCCTAGATTAGAAATTTTGTTTGAAATAGCTGAAATACTTGGTGTTGAAGTTAAAGACTTAATAAAGGAAAATGAAAATAGAGAAAAAAAGTAAACTGACATTTATAGATTTGTTTTCAGGTTGCGGTGGGTTGTCAGAAGGCTTCCTACAAACAGGAAAATATGAAGCTTTGGCTCATGTTGAATGGGAGATACCAATGGTAAATACTTTAAGGAAAAGAATAAACACTAGTTGGGCTCATTCAGAGGAAGAATCAATTAAAAGAGTAATTCATTTTGATATACAAAAAACAGAAGAGTTAATAAATGGTAATTGGAGCGATGACACTATTAAAGAATATTCAGGAAATAATCATAAATCAATAATTGAAAGTGGAATTAAAGGACTAGTTGGAAAGAAAAAGGTTAATCTTATTATTGGAGGACCACCATGTCAAGCATATTCAATTGCAGGAAGAGCCCAAGATAAAAACTCAATGAAAGAAGATTACAGAAATTATCTTTTTGAGAGTTTTGTAAAAGTTGTAGATGCATTCAAGCCTGAAGTTTTCGTATTTGAAAATGTGCCTGGTCTTTTAAGTGCATGCCCCGGTGAAATCCCTGTCACCGAAAGGATTTATAAGGCTTTTAAAAAGATTGGATATGAAATTAGAAACCCGGAAAAAATAAAAAACTCTATTTATACCGCATCTGATTTCGGGGTGCCTCAAAAAAGAAACAGGGTAATAATTATTGGTGTCAGAAACGATTCAGGCTTAGTTCTTGAAAATCTATATAAGGAAATTAACTCCCTTAAGGGAATAGTTAAAAAGAAAACAGTTAAGGATGCAATATCTCATCTTCCAAAATTCGTTCCGCTAAAGAAATCTAAAAAACTTAATGGGAAAAACATTTCTCATGTTTTAGTTGACAAAAAAGGAGTAAAATTTCACGAGGCGAGATTTCATAACGATAGAGATGTTGCAATTTTTAAAAAATGGATTAAGACTGACATGAATCGAAAAACGTCAGCTGAAAAAATTGGCTTTTATAATGATCTTATGGGAAAGAAATCCAATCATGCTAAATACAGAAACCTCGAGTGGGATAAACCATCGCCTACAATTGTCGCCCATTTATATAAGGATGGGCTTATGTTTATACATCCTGATTCAAGCCAAGCAAGATCCATCACCATTAAAGAAGCTGCTTTACTTCAATCATTCCCGGATGATTATGATTTCATAGGTAGTACGGGAGATTGTTACAAAATGATAGGGAATGCTGTTCCTCCCGGAATGGCAAATTATATTGCAAAAGGTGTTTTTAACTCTATGACTCAGAAAAAAAATGAAAAAGAAGGAAAATAAAAAATTGAAAATACTAGTTGCTTGCGAAGAAAGTCAAGCTGTAACTAAAGAATTGAGAAAATTAGGTCATGAAGCTTACAGTTGTGATTTGCTTCCTTGTAGTGGGGGACATCCTGAATGGCACTTCAATTTGGATGTATTCAAAGTAATAAAAGAAAAGGGGGGAGAACTTCAAAATGGAAGCAAAGTATTCTTAAAAGACAAATGGGATATGATGATTGCACATCCTCCATGCACTTACCTTGCGGTAAGTGGCGCCCAATGGTATTATCACCCAGATGACAGGCATCTTCCAACAGATAAAAGGAGACCTCATCCTAAATATCCTAATCGAGCAAAAGACAGGGAATTGGCGGTAAAATTTTTCATAAAACTTTGGAAGGTAGATATAGAAAAAATTGTTATTGAAAACCCAATAGGTGTGATTAGTACTCGTTTGCATCCACCTACCCAAATTGTTCAACCATATATGTTCGGTGATGAAGCTACTAAAACAACATGTCTGTGGATTAAAAACTTACCGAAACTTGAACCGACAAATTTAGTTGGCAAAGGAGAAAGAATACACTTCAAAAGTGGTAAAAGTCAACCTAAATGGTATTCTGATGCATTTGTTAAAGCAAAATCACATGAAGAAAGAAGGACAATGAGAAGTAAAACTTTTCAGGGGATGGCAAGAGCAATGGCAGAGCAGTGGACAAAATAAAGAAACTAATTAATTGTACTTAACCAATTTTTTAGACTCGCGATATTATTGTTAAATAAATTGTTATACGGTTTTAAATTGTCTTTGTAAGTAATTCCACTTTGTGCACTAATATTTAGGATTTTTGTAGCTCCTACATTTTTGTTGGCACTTGTGTCAAACGTAAGCAGTATTAATGAAACGTTCATTTTAGTTGCAAGTTCAAATAATATATTCCACGAAGGAAAATCACCAGCTCTATTAATAGTTCCATGAAAAAACTTATTAGGGTCATAATTCGAAATTGTGTAAGGTGGCTTATAAGTGCAAATCCTCTTTTCGTAAATAATATTTACCAACCCATTTTGATCAAGTGAAAACCCATCTATATTAACACCCCAAGCAAGTGAATTAGCAAAAAGATCAGTATCAATTATGCTTTCTTTTATTCTTTCTGCAGCATTGTACATCGCTTTTTTTTGCTCGAAACTTTGTTTCTCACGCCACCAGTCAATAAATTCCGCTTTATTGAAAGTATATTCGATTTCAAAACTAATTTTATTCTCTACTAAAGAAGTTTTATAAATCTGATAACTTCTAGTTTCTTCTGAAGTAATTATTATAAAATAAGGTACCTCAAGTTGATCACAGAATTTATATCTTGAAATTTCATCTTCTTGATTTAACAAATCAAAATTTACTAAACTAAATTCTTTAACCTGATATGCTTCAATACCACATTTATAAATTTCCCCTTCTTTTAAAAGGCCCTGAATATCAAAAATCTTCATGCTTTCAAAAACCTCATTAGCATATTCATGAATTCGTTCACTATCTCTTCTTTTCATAGCCGCTATTTATTAATATTATTAAGGATAGGAGTTATTTCTTTAATTTCATCTTTTGAATAGTCAGTTGCCCAATTCATGATTAGCTTTTGTAAGTCTTCATTTAAAGAACTTAATTGTATTAATGTGAAACTATCCTCAACTCTATAGTAAATTTTCCAAGGTATTCCTGTTATGTTTGAAATCGCTTGAAGTCCTGCAAACACATCCGAATATTGTATGTAGTTATAATGGAAACTGTTCGGTTTAATAGAAATAAATCCGATTACTTTCCCGGCACCATCAATTTGAAGTCTGTCAGTATGAAATTTTTCATCTAACAAAGGATGTGGCTCAACGATGTTTATGTTATTTGCACTAGCCCAAATATCAAAAACTCTTTCAGTAGAACTTCCTTGTAAACTGTTAATAACAATGCAGCAGTAAGTATATTTGAAAATAGTTTCCTTGTCATATCTATATCTGCCAAAATATTTTATTTGGTGTTCGTATACTTGATCTGTAAGTATTTCTAAAGGGATCTTGGACTCCTCCTGAAATCTTTGCACAAAACTTTCCTCATCAATAATTTTATGTTTTTTTATCAGGCCAATTGTCCCTACAGTCTTTTCGGCAGTCCATGGCTTCATTGGATAGCGCCCTCGGTCCGTCATGTCATTTAAATCTGGAAGATTCGCCAACTTTGTAATTCCTAGCGCAATAAGCCTTTTATAATTCTCCGGTAGTTCAGCCATACAATTAAGTTTTAATATTAATTATAGCTTCATTTAATTGTTTGACAAGTCTTATTTTAGCTTCGGCAAAAAGATTTTCTAACTTTCCTTTAGTGTTAATTTGAAGGCGGTCTTCATGCATTATATCAACTTTAAAGGGATGAATGCATATTGTTTTATTATCTGACAACTCATCATCAATCTCATAAATTGGTAATTCTTCATTCTTGGATTCACTGATGCTTTTTGGATATATGAGACCGATTTTATCTATTCCGCTACCTACAGCATATGAAACCATTTGGTAAATATCAGATTGTGAAATATTGTAAACAGGATCAAGTTCTTCGTCAGTATCGTTATTTTTGTTATACACCTTCTTGTATTTGCAATCAAATAAAATGTGAGTTTTATCTTGCAGTTTTACAACGATGTCATTTAGCATAGAATAGCGTTCAGTTCCGCCTGGCATTTGCCTTACTAAATTAGATCTCCCTGGTTTTGTTCTGCTTACTGTCTTTATATTGGACCACGCATTGTCCTTTAATGTGCTGTATATAAAATTTTCAAAAAGTTTTTCGGCAGGAATAAGAAGGGCGAAAACGCTATAGTCATCCTTCCATTTATAAACGGAAAGCGATGATAAAAACAGTCTGCAATTGTCAAGTATTGTTTGGAATTCTGTATAAATTGGATTTAGAATTACCCTGTCACAATCTTCTACCGTTACAGTTGCGTTATCAACTTCATCCAAAATAAAAAGTAGCTCTTCAAGATTTTTTTTCGTTGAAGCATTTTTAGTAAAGTCTTTAAGTAAACTAGAAACGAATTTAACTATTCTGTTAAACTGATTATCATACTGAAAAGAATCAAATACACAGGGAATGATATGCTTGTTACCTCTTGAGTAGTTGTTTACATAACTATTGAAATCAATTTGTCCCCTAACAGTTTCAAGTTCTTCTTCTACAGTATGGTAATAATGGTATGCGCTAACAGAAAATATTTCAAGTGCATGAGAAGAAAACATGTAGGCCATTACTTCAAGTAAATCGGATTCCATTGCTTCAAGACTACTAGCCATTGAAGAATAATTCTGCTTTTCACTTCCGGATAACCACCAAAGAATATGGGCAAATATACTATTCAACTCATCTTTTGAATATTTATGGTTTTCTTTATGAAATATTTTTGGAAGTAGATTTAAAACAAAATCTTTTTCGTTACTTCTAAAATGTATTGTCCCAATCCAATTTCTTGAAGCGATTTCATGCCTACCTATATCAATTAACCTCTGTTTTTTTGATTCAGATTTATAATATAAATTTTCAGATGGGGTAAATTTATTTCTTTCTTTCCAAATCAGATTTAGAACATTTTCCAATTCGGATATTTCTTTCTCAGACAATCTCAATCCCTCCCCATCAATATTATTGATGGGGTACTTCACAAACTCAAAAAGATTTATGGGAGAGTTATGCATTACTATATTTTAGTAAACCGGTTAAATTAAAATAAGTTTCATCAAGTCTTTTACCAACTTCATCCATGATTTTTTTCACTTTTTCCAAATCATTTCTATAGTACTCAGTTAATAGTGGAAGTATATTTTCGTTTATAACCTCCCCAAGAGTATTTCTCTTTAAGAAATAGGCGTGACCAATTTGAAAATCTACTCCTTTATCCTTTCGAAGTTTTTCATTTATTTTTTGCATAAATATTTTCTTCTCATCCTTATCCGAACTAGGACAGAAACTTTCGATAATTTCAATATCAGGATAGACAGGAATAAACTGAAATCTTCTTCGTAAAGCAATGTCAACTAAGGCAATTGACTTGTCTGCTGTATTCATAGTTCCAATAATGTAAAGATTACGTGGGATTCCAAAAGTTTCACCAGAAGGCAGTGTGACAGTAAGTTCATTTTCATTACCAATTCTTTTATCTTCCTCTATAAGAGTAATTAATTCACCAAATACCTTAGATATATTAGCCCTATTTATCTCATCCAAAATCAAAACGTAATTAATATTCATTTCGGTACGCTTCGATTTTGTTTCTGTCTTTTTTTCAATTGCTTTTACAATAACTTTAACTTCGTCAAAAGACTTGTCCTTCAATTCAATATAGATGTCGTTATATGGCCAAAGCAAAGAGTTATCAAGTTTATCTGAGCTACCATTCCTTGGCTGCCATCCCTTTCTCTCTGAAGATGCAAGGAAATCGAACTTATCACGGTGGTTTTTTAGAGTGTTAGGATTTAGTTCAAATTTCTTTCCAATTGCTGCGAACGCATCACCATAGCTTTCTGATCCAAATTCTTTGTTTGCTTTTTTATCTGCTCTAGTATTAAATTTTGATAGAAAAAAACATAATCTTAAAATATCCTTATTGTCTATAATACTATCAGCAATCTCTCCCTCATCTTCATATATTTTTTTCGCAATGTCTGATACTCGTTTAAATATTCCATCTTTTGGTTCAAAAAGTAGTTCTTTTTTATCAGATGTCTTAGGCTTAATACCTTGAACAAAATCTTCATAGCTGTATGAAGGATGCATGGTTACAAAAAATATTTTCTTATTAAGTAACTCTCTAAACGTTTCTCTGTTTTCTTCTCTTTTTCTAATTTCATCAGTTTCAGTTGAGAGTCTATTCAATATAATTAAAGACTTTTCTACCGTTGAGTCTGTTTTGCCGGTACCAGGAGGGCCAAATAGAATTTGATTCAGAGGATATTTTTTCTCGTCTTCATTCGATTCTGAGCCTGTATTTGTATCCAAAATTTTTGGTGTTATATCTCTGTTGATCATTTCTTTTACAATATTTTCCTGTTTGTTTTTACCAGTACCTATATATTTTTCAATAAATACATCTTTTGTCACTCCGCTTTTAGTTATTGCAGACTCTATAAGTTTTATATCCTTATTAAGTGAAAACAAGTTACCCTCCTTTTTTACTAAGCCAGCATCTATTGCTCTTCTAATAAAGGTGTTTAGCTTGTCTGTGGCATTGCCTGTTCTTTTACTTACCGGGATGCTTTTTATGCACTTGTTTGCTAAATCATCTAAATTTGATGGAGCTCTCGAGATTACACTGACAATTTCTTCAAATGGATGAACTATTTCATCACTTATAAGAAATTCAGTATTTAAAATATAATACTTCAGATAGTCACTATATGAAATTTCTCCTTTAACAAATTTATTCGCTAATGCACCTAAATGAAATTTATCATTACTATCTTGGTAATAAACACCTAGTTCTCTAGCTATTGTATAAAAACTTGCGTACGCACCTTCGTTTACGGTCATTAATATGCCATGTTTATCAAGCGCTTTAACCATAGCCTTACCTGGTTCACTTTCAGCATTTGAAGCTAACATTTGGTAGCAATCGATGTAAGCTTTAAATAATGTTTCATTTAGCAACCTCCATTTGTCGAGGTTTATATATTCCATTTTTTGCATAGGAGTATGTATTAAGTTTAAAAATTCTTCCTGTTTAGTGTGCCAGTTTCTAATTAATTTTCTTGGCTTCTCTGTGATCTTATAACCTTGATTTGACATCAAGCAGTATCTAAGATATTCGACAAGAAAAAGATTTAGAGAAGCTCCGAAAACTTTGTATTTATTTAAATTTATTGGACTCTGAAATGTTTGATAAAATCCTGTTAACTCATCGTATGTGCATGTTTGTTTAGACAATAGAAATTTGTACATCTCCTGCGAATATTGGTAAAATACAGGGTATTTAATTTCATCCTCTATATTCTTGATGGCACTATATAGATGAGGGAAATGCGATTTGTAATGAGCCTCTTTAAAGGCATTTGTTAAATTACTGCTAGTTAAATTTTCACTTATTCGAATATCGTTTATTAACTTATTTAACTCTAAATCATTTCCATTAATTAGTTCAATTTTCGTTTGATAATTGGTTATCCAATTATTCGTATTTACAATGGAGTCTAAGTTTTTGATGAATATTTTTAAATCAGTAACATCAGAACTTAAAAATTTATAATTTGGCCTTCGTATTTTTTCTGCAACACTTTTTATAATCGACATTGTTGATTTATCAAAGGTTTGCTTATTCAGCCTCTCATCAAATGTCAATGCGTCTTCATACCATATTTGAAAATTACTTGGATAATTTTCAGTTAGATATTTGTATGAAAAATCTTTTAATGTCATTATTTCATTAATAAATTGAGTTTTTTGATTCAAAAATTCTCAAAAAATATTTTGTTTACAGCTTAGCTCCCGTTTTTATTTGTAGGGAGAAATGTACGAATTTTGATCGAATGATTATCAAAAGATTAGCCTTTTGTTCTATTGTCATTAAGAATCAATATTATAGAAGGATTCGAGTAAATTTCAGCCTAAATCAACTTCAACCATCGATCAATGGTTTTTTTTGTTTTTCCGGTATTAAAAACCAAATCACCTTGCTTTATTTTTTCATAGTCGGGCAAAGCAGCAATTGTTAAAGCGTAATTTTTCATTAGTGTCTTGTTGTATGAATTGAAAGGTTGTGAAATATCAAATGTATTTGGCATTTCTATTTTCGATGTCAAATTATATTTTTCAAAATCTGTTTTTACTAAATCAAAAATACCCTTCTCGTTAACTGCTTCCTTAGATTTAGGATCAAAAACTGTTTTCCAATAAGTCATCCATAAAATTGAAATTGATTGTAAGTCACGGAAATTACCATCAAGGGGGAGTTGACTAAGCCATTTGTAAAATTCATTATCCATTGGTGTTTCTATTCTTTCATACCCTTTTGATTTATTGAATTGCATTCCGTTCCAAACTAATTTAAAATCAGATTTTACAGTATCCCTCGTCTCAGAAATTGATGGTAGCTTGATTACAAGTTGAGCAATACGATCATAAAAATCAGGAAGCAATGTGTTGTTTTTCAGTTCTGCTATTACTCTATTACTTCCAAAAATTGGTCTCACTTCAACGTAATTGATTTTATCTCCCATCATTTTCCTAAAAGAAAACTTTCCCTTTTCTTTACCGCTACCAACGGTTTGCAATGCGGTTAGCAGCTTAGATTTTACTCGATCATCTAAATGATGTACTTCATCAAGAAATAAAATTCCCTTATCCGCTTGCTTCAATAATCCTTCGTGACCATTTGGATTAGCACCAGTAAAGGCATTCTTCTCATATCCAAAAATATCCGCTTCGGCATTATCATTATTAAATGATGCACACGAGGCTTCTACAAATTTATCGGTGTACAAAACTTTTTCTTCTTTTAGAAATTCACATATTTGTTTTATCCACCTTGATTTTCCAGTCCCTCGTTCTCCAATTACAAGAACGGAGAACCTTCCCGGATTAGACATAAAATGATAAAGCTTTTTCAAAGCATCTTTTCTAAGCGGATGCTGATCTTTTATTTCGTTTAAGAATTTTTCATTCATAGAATAAAGATACAATTATCTAAATAGAAGGCACTATCTTCTATATAAATTATTAATACGCTGAATATCAATTATATGATTCGTTTAAAAATGACTGGCATAGATTATGAAATTACATGCGTACAAACAAAACTATCCAAATGGAAACAGAAAATTTTTCAATAAGTCCAAAGGGACAATGTAAAGCATCTACGGTCGTGCCTGATAAAAAGGCAATTCAAATTGTAATTGCGGCATCAAAAAAGAAACCTCAAAAAGAAAACACGGTTCTTATTGCAAGATACCAATGGCTAAAAAAACACAAGCTACCTTTTCCTGAAAAAATGGAATTGCCTAATCTTTGTATAATCATAAAGAACGGTAAATTGAAAAGTGCATTTTTCTCTAATGTGTTAACGCACATTATCAAAAAACAAAATTATTATTTGCAAATACTTAATTAAATGAAAATAGTAAAAATCATTCATGGCTATCCACCATTGTATAACGCAGGTTCAGAGGTATACAGCCAATCTGTGTGCGAAGAATTGGCAAAAAGGAATCAAGTATTTGTTTTTACAAGAGAGGAGAACCCATACCTACCTGACTTTACAATTAGAAAAGAGCAGATAAATGAAAACCTTGTGGTTTATTTAGCAAATATGGCGCAGGGTAAGGATGGCTTTCGGCATACAGAATTAGATTTCATCTTTTCGAGTCTACTGAATGAGATAAATCCAGATGTTGCACATGTTGGACATTTAAATCATCTTTCAACAGGCTTTATCGATGTGTTAAAAAACAAAAACATTCCAATTGTATTTACTCTTCATGACTTTTGGTTAATGTGTCCTCGTGGACAATTTTTACAAAGGAACTTCGGCAACCCTAATAACCTCCAGTTGTGCGACAAACAAGAGAATACAAAATGTGCTACAAACTGTTATAATGCTTACTTCACAGGACAAGAAGAAAATAAAGAGGCAGATGTTTTCTTTTGGAGTAATTGGATTGGCAACCGAATGAATGAGACAAAAGAAATTACAGATAAAGTGGATTTGTTTATTGCACCATCGAATTACTTAAAGAATAGATTCGTTAATCAGTTTGGGGTTTCTGAAAACAAAATTCAATTTTTAGATTATGGTTTTCCATTGCATTATTTAACTCCAACCGAAAAGAAAGGAGAAACGGAATCCTTTATTTTCGGGTATATTGGCACACACATCCCTGCTAAGGGTGTTAACTTATTAATTGAAGCTTTTTTGAAATTAAAAGGAAAAGCATCTTTGAAAATTTGGGGATGGAAAGATCAGAGAACAACCAAAGAATTAGTAGATAAAGCAAAGGCAATAGGACTTCCTATAGAATTTAAAGGTGAGTATGTAAATAAAAATCTTGCCGATGAAGTGTTCTCGCAAATAGACTGTATAGTTGTTCCTTCAATTTGGGGAGAGAACTCGCCGTTAGTTATTCATGAAGCGCAAGCATGCCACATCCCTGTTATAACAGCTAATTACGGAGGAATGGCAGAATACGTTGAACACAAAGTGAACGGTTTGTTATTTGATCATCGAAATTCAAACAGCCTTAATGAGCAAATGCAATGGGCGGTCGAAAATAAGAATGCGATGGTTGGCTTTGGCAAAAGAGGTTATTTATTTTCGGATAAAGGAAACGTTCCTGAGATCAAAGAACATTGTAATGAACTTTTAAAGATTTACAAAGGATTACAAAAAACTGAATCAACTGATTCACTTTTGAGAATAACAATCGATACAAATCCCGAAGATTGTAATTTGAGCTGTATCATGTGCGAAGAGCATAGCCAGTTTAGTAAATACATTGACACTCTTTATAAAGAAACAGGAGTGAAAAGAAGAAGAATGGCTGTTGAATGGTTGGATAAAATATTTAAGCAAGCAAAGGGAATGGGAGTAAAAGAAATTATCCCATCAACAATGGGAGAACCTCTTTTATACAAAGGTATTGAGCGAATCTATGAATTAGCCAAAGAGAATCAAATCAAAATTAATTTGACAACCAATGGAACATTTCCAAAAAAATCGGTTGTTGAATGGGCAAAAGTTATAGTGCCACAAACAAGCGATGTTAAGATATCGTGGAATGGTTCAACCGCTGAGACTTCGGCAGAAGTAATGATTGGAATTGATTTTGAAAATGCTGTAAATAATGTAAAGCAATTTGTCGAATTTAGAAATCAGCATTATAAGGATGGAGGCAATTACTGCCGAGTAACTTTTCAATTAACCTTTATGCAGAATAATATGCATGAGTTGGCTGAGATTATTAAACTGGCTGCTTACCTTGATGTTGACCGTGTAAAGGGACATCATTTGTGGGCGCACTTTGATGAGATTAAGAAACTATCAATGAAGGCAGACTCATCGAGTATAAATAAATGGAATGGATATGTAAAAGAAGCCCTTGAAGCAGCTGATAAATTCAGAAGACCAAGTGGCGACAAAGTTTTACTTGAAAACATTTATCCTCTTGAAGATATTGAAAAGAAAGAAGTTCCACAGAGTTATTCTTGCCCATTTTTAAAAAAGGAAATTTGGATTTCTGCAACCGGAAAAATATCTCCTTGCTGTGCGCCTGACAAAGAGAGAGATAAATTAGGGGATTTTGGAAATATTCAGAATCAAACTTTGCAAGAAATTATATCAGGAAACAATTATCAAAACCTTGTAACGAACTATAAAAATCAAAGTCTTTGTAAAACCTGTAATATGCGTAAACCATGATAGAAGAAATAAAGAAACACTCTGTAAATTCTAAATTAGCTTTGATTATTAGACATGCTGATAGAGAACAAATTCCTGCCGGATCGTTTGGTAATGAAATTTTACTAAATGAAAAGGGGATTAACAACTCAATAAATTTCGGTAGAGATTTAAAGCAACATAAAATTAACTGCATATACACAAGCCCTGTTGAAAGATGTATTCAAACTGGACATTATTTAAAAGAAGGTTACGAAAAGGAACTGCCTTCACACACAACTAAAGCTTTGGGTGATCCTGGACTTCATATCGCTGACGATAAGTTGGCAGGGGAATTTTTTTTAAAACATACTTTTGATGAAATGTACCGAAGGTTTATGCTTGGCGAGGCTATTCCGGGTGTACCTTCAGCAAAGGATTTTGAACAAAAGATGACTGCTTTCATTAAAGAAAATACCGTTGAAAATGGCTTGACTATTTTCATTACCCATGATTCGTTAATTGCCTTTTATCACTATTGTTTAAATAAAGCTGTTTACACAAAGGAAAATTGGGTAAAATATTTATCAGGAATAATTCTAAAAGTTGATTAATTATGGATTGGCAAGAAATTAAATTATCAGAATGTGGTACATTCTTTATTTACCAAGGAAACAAAGTGTTTGATAAAACATTTATTAATGCGCTCAAATTTCATGCACCCGGTTTTGCGCCTGTGCAAGATGAAGTTGGTTGGTATCATATTAATACTAAGGGAGAAGAATTGTATAAACAACGTTACAAGAGAGCGTTTGGGTTTTATTACAATCGAGCTGCTGTTATTAGTGATGCAGGGTGGTTTCATATTGATGATAAAGGCAATAGATTAAGTAATGAAACTTACACATGGATTGGCAACTACCAAGAAGATAAATGTGCTGTCCGTGATTTCAACAACAACTATTATCACATTGATCCTTTAGGTAAAAGAACGTATAATGAAAACTACTTTTATGTGGGAGATTATAAGGATGGATATGCTTGTGTAAAAGCAAAAGGGGGATGGAAACACATTGATAATAAAGGCGCAGACTTAAATAATAAAAGATTTGAAGACTTAGGCATTTTTCATAAAAATTATGCAACTGCAAAAGATTTAAATGGATGGTTTCATATTAGTAAAGAGGGGGTTAATTTATATTCTAAGCGATTTCATTCTGTTGAACCGTTTTATAATGGCTTCAGTTTGGTTGAAGATTTTAATAAACAAAAATCAATTATAAATGAATTGGGCGAGGTCACATGTTTAATACCTTGATGAATATTGTACTAATCATATTTTATAACCCACGCAATATCAGCGTGGGTTTTTTATTTTGAACTATTAGGTAAAAATAAATCTTCTCAAATCTTCTCAAAACATTTCGGAACCGATCAATAACACTCAAGGCTTGCCTAAAAAATGAGAAAGCTACCTAAAGCATGGGCATAGTTTTGCCTTGTGTTTTGTTATACCCCATATCCCCATAAAATAGACGATTCTTAGCGGTATCTGCCATTGAGTATGGTACTTATATTTTGAACGTGCAAGTTTATTCCCCTGATTTTTTCCCCTCAAAAAAGAAAGTCGAATTCGCTACCACGTTCCAAAAAGTGTACCGTACTTCAAATAAAGCAAGTAATTAAACGGAGTATGAAAATAGTAAAGAGCGTGAAGATGGAAAGTGTTAATGGAAATAAAAAACACAAAAGGTTGAGCGTTGCTGAATTGAGAAAATGTAAAGGCTTTGAAAATATTTCTGATGCGGAAGCAGAAGAAACAATAATTGCTTTAGAAAAATTATCAATCCTGTTTTATGAATTATACATGAAACAAAAACATAGCAAGCAAAAACTAACAATTATAAAAGGAGGTGATCTTGATGGAGAACAACGAAACGCTGCTTAAGAAATTTGCTAAGGGCAAAGGAGCAGCATTGAAAGATGAGTCTATTCAAAATTGCGTTATTTACACAAGGGTAAGTTCCAAAGAACAAATGGATACCAATCAAAGTTTGGAGTGGCAAAAAAAGTATTGCATTGATTACGCCATAAAAAACAAGTTGGACATTAAAGGTTATTTTGGAGGAACTTATGAAAGTGCGAAAAGCGATGAACGGAAAGAGTTTACTCGGATGCTCAAATTTGTAAAAGCGAGTAAAGAAAAAATCTCTTTCATTTTAGTTTATAGTTTGGATCGTTTCAGTCGAACTGGAGATAGCGCAATTTTTATTGCGAGCGAATTAAAGAAGACCGGAGTAAATATCATGGCTGTTACTCAGCCCATAGATACAAATTCTCACGCTGGAGCATTACAACAAAACATCCAATTCATCTTTGGCAAATACGATAACGATTTACGAAGACAGAAAACGATTGATGGGATGCGTGAGAAATTATTGAGAGGAGAGTGGATCGGGAATGCACCAACGGGTTATGCATTTGTAAAAGGTGCACCAACCCAAACCATTGTTATTAGTGAAAAGGGAGAAGCTATGAAGCAAGCTTTTACTTGGCGAGCAAACGGAATGACCTACGATCAAATAATTGTAAAATTAAAATGCTTGGGTATTAATATGCCTAAGCAAACTCTCGGCGATATTTTTAAGAATCCATTTTATTGTGGGTTCATGTCCCATAATCTACTGAATGGAGAAGTAATTAAAGGAAAGCATCCTCCTTTGATAGATGAAGATTTATTTTTAAGGGCAAATGAAATAAAAAAATTAGATGGCTTTAAAGTCAACAAAGCCAATGATAATCTGCCATTAAAGGTATTTGTAAAAGATGCAGAAACTGGAGCCCCTTTCACGGGATATATCGTGAAGAAGAAGGGGCTTTATTATTATAAGGTAAATCAGATCGGAATTAAGATAAACCGAAGTGTTAAAATTATGCACAGCAAGTTCGAAGAGTTGCTTTCAAATTATACGGTAAATACTGCCCTTGTAGAGGTTTTAGAAAAGCAATTGCGCTACACTTGGGAAAACCTAACAGAAACCAGCACGAGCGAGAAAAAAGCCCTTTCTTTGAAACTTAGCGAGGTTGAGGAGGAGTTCTATAATTTGCGTAAAAGGCACGCTATCGGGTCGGTAAGTTTGGACATTTATGAGGAATTTTCGATCGAAATGAAGAAGCGTAAGGAGGGCATTATTGAGTCCATCGAAAAGTTGGAACAAAAATTATCGAACCCTAAAGAATTGATAAATTTTAGCTGCCGATTATCGGCAAACCTCGCACCTGTGTGGGCTTCCGGGGACTATTACCAAAAGCAAATTTTCCAAAATGTGGTATTTCCTTCCGGTTTAGTATATGATACGAAAATCGAGCATTATCGAACCACTGAAGTAAATCGGGTGATCGCCCAAATCGCCCAATTATCAAAGGGTTTGGGGGAAATAAAAAAACCGGGCTTCTCTAAATTTGAAGAGAAGTCCGGTTTAGTACCCAGTGCCGGACTCGAACCGGCACGGTTTCCCACAGGTGTTTGAGACCAGCGCGTCTACCATTCCGCCAACTGGGCATTTTAGACTCCTTTATGCCAATTTCTCAACAAGAAGGGCTGCAAATGTAACAGAATTTTGTGGAATAGAAAAAAACAGGTGGAAATTTGTGGGAAAACCACTAAAAATGCTATATTTGCGTCCCTTAAACACAAAATGGAAACAGACGTTAGAATATTTTCAGGTAGCGCTACAAACACTTTAGCAGAACAGATTGCAAAATCGTATGGTATAGGTTTGGGCAAAATGTCTCATTATCGCTTTAGCGATGGAGAAATTCAGGTTTCTTACGATGAAAGTATTCGTGGGCAAAGCGTGTTTGCTATCCAGTCAACCATGCCGCCTGCCGATAATTTAATGGAATTATTATTGATGTTAGATGCTGCTAAACGTGCCTCTGCCAAAGAAGTAATTGCTGTGTTACCTTATTTTGGATATGCACGTCAGGATAGAAAAGATCAACCTCGTGTAGCGATTGGCGCCAAATTAGTGGCCGATATGTTAGCATTGGCTGGCGCTACTCGTGTGATGACAATGGATTTACATGCAGATCAAATTCAAGGATTTTTTGATATTCCAGTAGATCATTTATACGCTTCGTCTATATTTTTACCATACATACAAAGTTTAAATTTACCAAACTTAACCATAGCAGCGCCTGATATGGGTGGTAGTAAACGTGCAAACGCTTACGCTAAACATTTAAAATCAGAAATCGTAATTTGCTACAAACAGCGTACAAAAGCTAACGTAGTAGATCATATGACCGCTATTGGTGAAATTGAAGGAAGAAACATTGTATTAGTTGATGATTTAGTGGATACTGGCGGCACTTTATGTAAAGCAGCCGATATGATGATGGAACGTGGTGCATTAAGCGTAAGAGCGGTTTGTACACATGCTATTTTATCAGGAAAAGCTTACGATAATATCACTAACTCAAAATTAACGGAACTGATTGTAACCGATACAGTGCCATTAAGACAAGAGAGCCCAAAAATTAAAGTAATATCAGTAGCCGAATTATTTGCTAAAGTTATTCATAGCGTACAAAACTATGAGTCTATCAGTAGCAATTTTATCATGTAATTAAACTCGCATAACATAAAATATAATCGATGTAAATAAAATGAGCGAGCATTTTAAATACATCACAAAAAATAAAAAAAATGACACGAGCGAAAGCGAACTGCATTTTACAATTAAAAACAATTTAAACCAAAACAAAATGAAATCAGTAACATTGAGCGGTTCGTTACGTACGAACGTAGGAAAAGTAAACGCTAAGGCGGTGAGAGAAAAAGGAAATGTACCATGTGTAATTTATGGTGGAAAAGAACAAATTCACTTTGAAGCTGATATCCGTGCATTCAAACCAGTTATCTTCACTCCAAACGCACACATCGTTGAAATCGACTTAGGTGGTAAAGTATACAAAACTGTATTACAAGAAGCACAATATCATAAAATCAATGATAAATTAATACACGCAGATTTCTTAGAAATTCAAGATGGTAAACCAGTAACAGCTAACATTCCAGTGGTTATTACAGGACAATCTGAAGGGGTTAAAAAAGGTGGTAAATTAGTATTAAAAATGCGTAAGTTAAAAGTACGTGGTATCGCTGCTTCATTACCAGATTCAATCGAAATTGATATTACTAAATTAGATATTGGTAATTCTATTGCAGTTGCTGATATTAAAGTTGAAGGCGCTACTTTATTAAATGCTAAAAACGTATCTGTTGTTTCTATTGTTACAACTCGTGCAGTTGCAGCTGAAAATCCTACACCAGGAAAAAAATAATTTAAATTCTATAAAACAAAAAATCCTCTTTCGGTTTCGAGAGAGGATTTTTTGTTTTTATCAACTTTTACTTAATCTTAATCCAGTCCCACTTGTATTAAGATTAAGTAAAAGCTAATTAAATATTTTTAGTTTAATACAAACTTTGATTTTAAATCGTTTTCTGTTTTTATTAAATGAATAAATAGTTTGATTTTAGGCTTTAAAAACTCTTCTTTTGCTTTCAAATCCTTAGAACTTATCAGCTCATATTTTTCTAAAAAAGATAAGTCTAATAATCTTGCAATTCCATAAACATTAGAATTATCAAAGGCGTCAATTGGGATAATTTGTTGCTGAGAAATCCACATGTATTCTTTTGTTATTTCCTGAAGAAAATGGGATGGCTTCTCAAAAACATCTTCTTCGTATTGTATAACACCAGCGCCATATAATTTTGGATGAAGCACTTGCGAGAACTCTACAAGTTTAAATACACGAATACCTTCAATAGCAATATCCATTTCGCCGTTTTCGTGTTTTTTTATCACATTACTAATTTTCACCTCTATACCATAATTACACATTGACTTTTGGTTAATAAAAGGAATTCCGAAATGGGCATCATTTAACAAGCAATCATTTATTAATTGCTTATAACGTTCCTCAAAAATATGGAGCGTTTTTGTTTCGCCTGGTAACAGTACCAAATTAAGGGGAAACATTGGAATGGTGAGTTGTTGCGTTGCCATCTTTTAAAGTTTAATGGTTATACATGAGTTAACTCGGGGATTCAGTTCTAAATTACAGAAAAATTGTGCCATTTATGGTGCTGATGTGTGAAACTACTTTTTTAATTAGTGAAACCACTAATTTACTTAACAAGCCACTTGTACTATTGTTTTATAAAAATATATAAATGACTTATTTTGATGCGTTTTTTACAGTATTTTTATATATCAGTAATCACACCTAATTATTAAATGAAAAAATATATTGTCATTATTTGTTTGAGCATTGCATCTTTTTTTGCATTCAATTTCTCTCAAGATTATTTCGAAGTATCTAAAAACCTTGATGTATTTAATACACTGTATCGTGAATTAAATATAGCTTATGTGGATGAAACAAAACCTGGGCAATTAATGAAAACAGGTATTGAAGCCATGTTAGCATCTTTAGATCCTTATACAAACTATATTGCCGAAAATGACATTGAAGATTACAGAATGATGACCACTGGAGAATATGGTGGAATTGGTGCCTTAATTCAGGATGTTAATAAAAAAATTACAATCACAGAGCCGTATGAGGGATTTGCAGCTTACCGAGCAGGTCTTAGAGCAGGCGATGAAATTGTAGAAGTAAATGGAGTAAGTGTGGTTGGTAAAAAAACAGAAGATATCACAACAATGCTTAAAGGACAAGCTGGAACTCCAATTAAATTAAAAATTATTCATTTAGGACAAACTACTCCAACAGAAGTTAATTTAAAACGCGAAGAAATTAAAGTGAAAGCTGTTCCGTATTTCAGCATGTTAAATGCAGAAGTAGGGTATATTAAATTAAATAGCTTTACTGATAACTGTTCGGGTGAAGTAAAAGAAGCTTTATTAAAGCTGAAAGAAAAAAATTGCAAATCATTAATTTTTGATTTGAGAGGAAATCCAGGCGGATTACTTCACGAAGCCGTGAATATTGTCAACCTATTTATTGACAAAAACAATGAAGTGGTTTCCACTAAAGGGAAAGTGAAGGAGTGGAATAAACAATATTTTTCTTTGTATTCTCCTGTAGATACTCAAATTCCATTAGTGGTATTAGTAGATAATAACTCTGCTTCGGCTTCTGAAATTGTTTCTGGTGCTTTGCAAGATTTAGATAGAGCTATTGTTTTAGGGCAACGTTCATATGGTAAAGGCTTAGTTCAACAAACAAGAGACTTAACATATAATACCAAATTAAAAGTTACAGTTGCTAAATACTATATACCAAGTGGTCGCTGTATTCAGGCTTTAGATTATACTCATAAAGACGAAGAAGGAAGAGTTGAAAAAGTACCAGACTCGTTAATCACCGCATTTAAAACAAAAAACGGACGTATTATTTATGATGGAGCAGGAGTTTTACCAGATGTAAAAACAGAATCAGTTAAATACAGTAATATTTTAGCAACCTTATTAAATAAAAATCATGTGTTTACTTTTGTAAATCAGTATTTAATTAAGAATCCTCAATATCAAACAACCGCGGCTAGCGTATCTTTATCAGACGCAGATTACAATGAATTTATTTCTTATTTAAAAGATAAAGACTATAATTATAAAACTCAAAGTGATTTTGCTTTAGAAGACTTAAAGTTAGACGCCACTAATGAAAAATATTATGAGAGCATTAAAGCAGAATATGAAGCCTTATTAAATAAAATGTCTTCTAATAAAAAAGATGATTTAGTTCGTTTTAAACCAGAAATCAAACAATTTATTGAAGAAGAAATGGCAGCACGTTTTGAATTTCAAAAAGGAAGAATAGAAGCAGCTTTAAAATATGATTTAGATGTTATAGAGGCAAAAAAATTGCTAGCAGATAAGCAAAAAATGACTTCCATTTTAACAACCATTGATAAAGCAACAAAGCCATTTAATCCTAACAAGCGATTTTAAGACTTAATTTGGCAATAGTTTAATTTTATGTTTGAAAATATCATTAATTAAGCTATTTTTGAGGACATTAATTTAAAAACACATTTATCATGGGAAAAGGCGATCAAAGATCAAGACGTGGAAAAATTCAAGTAGGTTCATTTGGTAACCTTCGTCCACGTAAAAAAACAGCAGCAGTTACTGCAGAGCAAATTGCAGCAGGTGCAGCAGCAAAAAAAGCAGCTCCAAAAAAGGCAGCAAAAAAAGCAGCTAAATAAATAAAAGAAACCGCTTCGAGCGGTTTTTTTATTTATAATAATCCCTTGTTATCCCTCTCTAAAGGGGGTTGGTGGAGCGATTAAATAATGCACTTTCTATTAAAAGTCCTAAAAAATATTTACCTTTAAATCGTGACTTATTTCCAACCCGATAAAATCAAAATAGGCGTATTAGGCGGAGGACAACTTGGCCGAATGATGATTCAAAGCGCCATTAATTATAATTTATACATCTGTTGTTTAGACCCTGATGCAAATGCACCTTGCAAAGCTATTGCGAATGAATTTACAAAGGGAAGTTTAACCGATTATGATACTGTTTATAAATTCGGTAAGGATAAAGACATTATTACCATTGAAATTGAAAATGTAAACGTTGAAGCATTAAAAGATTTACAAAAGCTAGGTAAAAAAGTATTTCCTCAACCTGAAGTTATTGAAATTATTAAGGACAAAGGTTTGCAGAAAATGTTTTATCAGCGTAATGATATTCCTAGTCCTGATTTTTTTCTTGTAGAAAATAAATCTCAAATCGAAAAGTATAAAGACTTTTTTCCTTTCTTTCAAAAGATGCGCACGGGGGGTTATGATGGGAAAGGCGTAGTTAAATTAGGGCATCCTAATAAGATAGATCATGCCTTTGAAGTGCCAAGTGTACTAGAACGATTAGTAGATTTTGACAAAGAAATTTCAGTTATTGTTGCTCGTAACGAAAGTGGAGAATCAAAATGTTTCCCAGCAGTTGAATGTGAGTTTAATCCTGAAGCTAATCTTGTTGAGTTTTTATTTTCGCCTGCTAACATTAAAAAAAGCGTTGATAAACAAGCCACTGAAATTGCCATTAAAATTGCAGAGAAATTAAATATTGTTGGAATACTTGCAGTTGAAATGTTTGTGACTAAAGACGGTAAAGTATTAGTGAATGAAGTGGCACCTCGTCCTCATAATAGTGGACATCAAACGATAGAAGGGAATATCACTTCTCAATTTGAACAACATCTTCGTGCTATTTTAAATTTACCTTTAGGTGACACTAGTATTATTAAACCTGCGGTAATGATTAATTTGTTAGGTGAAAAAAATAACGAAGGCCCAGCAAAATATGAAGGCTTAACTGATGCCATAAAATATAAAGGCGTTTATATCCATTTATACGGAAAAACAACAACAAAGCCATTCCGTAAAATGGGACATGTAACTGTGATTGATGATGATTTAAGTTTAGCAAAAAAGAAAGCGATTACAGTAAAAGATTTGATTAAAATAGTAAGTTAAAATATTGATTTAGCTGTCAGTTCGAGCGAAGTCGAGAACAAATATTAAAAATAACAATATGGTAGGCATAATAATGGGAAGCAGCAGTGATTTAAAAATCATGAATGATGCAGCAGATTTTTTAAAAAAGTTAAATATTCCATACGAAATAACAATTGTATCTGCACACCGCACACCTGAGCGTATGTTTGATTATGCTAAAACAGCTTATGAAAGAGGGTTAAAAGTTATTATTGCAGGAGCGGGAGGCGCAGCTCATTTGCCAGGCATGGTAGCTTCCTTAACGCCATTACCAGTTATTGGTGTTCCTGTAAAATCAAGTAACTCTATTGATGGCTGGGACTCTTTATTATCTATTGTTCAAATGCCTAATGGCGTTCCTGTTGCCACGGTTGCCGTTAACGCAGCACAAAATGCAGGGATTTTAGCAGCACAAATTTTAGGCTGCCAAGACAAGGCCATTTTTGATAAATTGGTGTTATTTAAAGAAGAGTTAAAAGAAAAGGTGATGAAGAGTTTGGACGAGATTGGGAAATAAAACTACTCTTTTTTTATTTCAGAAAAATTTACTTTCACTAGTGTCTCCATTAACTGAAGCATACTTTTTTCAATCATAGGATATTCTAATTCTTCATTACTTAAACAAATAAACATTAAGTCTATTTTATGAGTAATCATTGACGCATAAAGTGTGTGTTTGTTTAAACGATATACTTCGCGCATACGACGCTTAATGTCATTTCGTTTATTGGCTCGTTTGTGTTTTTTTTTGGGAACTACAAACATAGCTCTTACTGGAAATGGACTTTCAAAATCAGAGACTTTGTAAATTAATTTAAATGGAAATTGGGTTTTGGATTTACCATTGGCAAATAAATCGTCGATAGCTTTTTTGCTACACAAGCGTTCTATTTTAGTAAATGTAAAATCCATGAGATGTATAAAAATATTATTGGCTACACAATCTCAACCAACAACTAATAAGAGATTAAAAAATTATCGCTTATTCGCCTCTTTAATATACTCATCTAAAGCTCCCGACATACTTGGGTTTTTTGGATTAGGAGCATAAATATCTAAACGATAACCGTGTTTTTTTAAAGTATTAGCTGTAGCCGCACCAAAACATGCAATACGAGTATTACCTTGCTTGAAATTTGGGAAATTATGTTTTAAAGAATTAATTCCAGCTGGCGTGAAGAATACTAAACAATCATAATCATTTAAATTCTTGATGTCAGATAAATCAGCACTTACAGTACGGTACATAACTGCTTTTGTATACTTAATATCAATAGCGTCTAAGAACTCACAAATTTGTTCTTTTTGAACGTCAGCAGCTGGCAGTAAGAATTTTTCTTCTCTATTTTTTCTAATAACGTCAACTAAATCTTGAATGGTTTGGTGGCCAAAAAATATTTTACGTTTACGGTATTGAATATATTTTTGAAGGTAATATGCCGTTGCCTCATTAATACAGAAGTACTTCATAGATTCAGGAACAGTAACACGCATTTCGTTACACATTCTAAAATAATGATCAACTGCCATTCTACTCGTTAAAATAACAGCTTTATGCTCTAATATATCAATACGTTGTGTTCTAAAATCTTTAACAGGTAATCCCTCAATTTTAATGAATTGACGAAAAGTTTCAATTAAGTTATATTTTTTAGATAAATCGTAATACGGATTTTTATCATTCTCAGGTTTTGGCTGAGAAATTAAAATCGTTTTTATTTTATTTTTCGGATAACTAGAAACTTCAATAACGGGTTGAGGTGTAACCGGAACTAGTTGTTTTTTGGTTTTCACGCCAATTTTCACAATTTTTTCGGCGCTAGCAACAACCTCTGCTTTTGGAGCAGAAACTGCAGGGGTTTTTACCTTTACCTCTATTTTCGGTTTTATTGGAGTAATTACTTTTTTAACCGTAGCCGCCTTTTTAACAATTGCTTTTTTTATAGATTTTTTTGGAGCGATTTTTTTGGCTACTGGTTTTTTAGCAGTAACTTTTTTAGCAACAACCTTTTTGGTGCTTTTTTTACTTGCCTTACTAGCAGGCATGGGTGCACTTTTTTTAACAACCTTTTTTTTGGCTACTATTTTTTTAATAGGTGTTTTCGGAGATGCTTTTTTAGTTACTTTTTTAACTGCTTTTTTTACAGTAGCTTTTTTCACCTTACTATTTACTTTAGTAGATGGTGTTTTAATGGATTTTTTTTTCTTTGTAGCCATATTAAAAATCAACGCTTAAAAATTAACTAATAAAAATTTTATCAATACTAATAGAGGTAAAATTTCTAAGGCACAAAGGTACAAAAAAATATGCAAAATTCCTATGTTTTGTTCAGATGTGGAAATAACAAAGCCCCTGAACATACGTAAGGCATAAAAACCACTACAAATAATTAATGCAGGGTATAAAAACCACTCTACAGGATACTTAGTAAATTGCAAACAAACAACCATAGGAAACAATATTATTCCAATAGTTTGAGAAAAAACATACACATTAAATAAGTACTCTTTGCCTAATTCTTCATTTGATGTTATAAACGCTAATAAGTAGTTTGATAGAAATTTAATTAAATACATTAAGCTTATAACCGCTATGAAAAACAAAAATTGTTTTAGTTGCGAATATTCGTTTAGTATTAATCCAAAGTATTCATTTATAATTTGAACAAAAAAAGCCATTACTAAAATAAAACAAATACCAAGTAAAATTGATACACGTTTTGTCAATTTGAATTCTTCTCTAAATAATTGTTTAGCTTCTTGAAGACTAAAAACGGAAGTAAAAACTTTAATTATCTTTTTTGGTTCTGATATTCTTATTAAAACATAGGTAGAAAAAATACAAAATAAAACCACGCCTGGCCAGTAAGTTGGGTTACTAGCATTAAATATGGGGGTGTCGTGAGTTTTTATTAATGTGTGCCCAGAAAAAACAGATTTATTTGTTTGAAGAATAGTATTAGTGTCTTTAGTAGAAACTAAATCATTTTTTATGACTAATACGGAATCTTTTTTACTCACAAATTTATTTTATAATGCAAACCATCTTGAAATATTAAATCCAAGTTTAATTTGACCTTTAGTCCAAGTGTCCTGTGTTGAAGTTAGTAAGCTACTTTCTAATATAGCTGCACCATTTGTATAGTTCACATGAAATACATGTCCGCCCGTTTCAATTTCAAGACCAACTCCTAATGGATTGTAGTAAGCATTAGGGTTGTTTGTTTGATATTCTGAAAAATTGTAAAAATAATCTACTACTAGTGCCATACGTTTTGACATTTTTAATCTACCACCAACTCCAATTGAGAGTAATGCGTTTTGATCTTCTTTACCGTTGTTTGTATTAAGCTGCTGTTTAATGAAGTTACGGTGAATATAAGTTGGCATAATTTGTAAAGACAACCAAGAATTAAATTTACGTGCAATTAATAACTGACTAGCATACTGAACACGATGTGCTTCGTTTGTTTTAGGGCGAATAGTGCCTGCATATAAATTATCTGTAGTCATGGATGTGTATCCTAAGTTTCCATAAAAACAAACAGATACTGGTATTTTATTATTTTCTTTTTGAGATAAAAAACGCCATTTGATTGTTGCGTCATTCATTTCTCTATACTTACTTCTTCCTATTCCTATAGTAATATCATCTGTGATACCATAATCAAATGACATTCTAATATCTGTAGAATTATCTAAACCAAAAGCACTATGAGCCGCTTCATTTAATGCATTTGTACTGCTACTATTATAAATATTGCCAAAACGATGAGTGACTCTAAAATCTAAATTTCGTTTTTTTACCGTTTCAATATTTTGAGCATTTACAATTTTAGTTGTTTTAAAAGTTGCATACACTTTTTTAGCTGGTTCATTTTTTGGATCTTCTTTTACTAAATCTAATAAATCATCCTGAGCAAAGGAGTTAAAAGACAATAAACTAGCAAGACAAATAATTATTTTTTTAATCATATTTTTTGATTTAAAGCACTAAAGGTAGTTAAAAATCAACGGCTTTAGTTGTAAGATTATATGTTATTTTTTGACAAATGGTTCAAGTGTTGCGTTTACTTTAACGTCAACAATCTCGGCAATGTTTTGAACGTATAAAGAAGGTACTTTAATGTTATAGTCTGCAATTTTGATTTTGAATGCAGATGTAACTATAATCTCTTGTCCCTTTACTATAATAGTTCCAGTAACTTCTATTTCTTTTGTTACGCCATGTAAATCTAAAGTACCCTTAACAGTTACTTTATGTTCACCATCTTTACTGAAGTCTATTTGTTCGATAATTTTTCCTTTAAAAATACATGTAGGAAACTTTGTAGATTCAACATAGTTTTCGTTGAAATGCTCTTCCATTAACGCTTTTGGAAATTTGAAACTAATCATTGGAACAGCAAATTGAATGTCGTTAGTTGTTGTTTTTACAACAACTGTTACTTTTTTGCTTGTAGCGTCAATGTCTTCTAATGGCGATTTAGAGTAAAATGAAATACTTGAGCCGTCTGGTTTGCCTTTAAAGATTTGAGCTTGAACACTAATTGTTAAACCAGCTAATAATACGATTGTAAAAAATGTTTTTTTCATAATGATTTAGATTAAAATTAATTATTAGGGGCACCAGCGTCTAACCAGCATTTAATTAAATTGATTTGATTGTCGGGTAAACGACCTGATGCTGGCATAAAAGAAGGGCCATCGATCATTCTTGCCTTAATTCTTCCGCCATCAACTTGGGTTTTTATTAAGTTATAATTCGATAATTCAGGATTTTGGCCACCTGCTGAATGGCAGGTAACACATTCGCTATTAAAAATTGGCAAAATGTGTTTAGCAAATGTGATGGTGTCACAAAAACTAGTTTTAGGAACTAGGTCAGGATTGGGTCCAATGTCTTTTGTGCAAGAGGCAAAACTGAGACTAAGTATGGACGCAAAAATTAAATATAATTTCATAAAGGGGGTAATTTTATAATTTGCTTAATGATTTGTTTAAAACAATTAAGTATAAAAATATAAAAATTATATCATGGAAATGGCTTTTTAACTTATTATTTACTAATAATTAATAAGGAGGGTGTGGAACAATAGTTTATTTACAAATTCCCTACAAAAAGAAGTAATTAGATGTTGTTTTTTGCATTTAAATATTTATTAATCAATTGTGGCAATCCAAAATGTATTAAATCACTTCGATTTATTTTAATTAATGTTTTTGATGTAATTGGAGTTTTAATTTTTAATTCGTAAAAAATGGCATATAAATGTTGGTGAGATAAAATATGTTTTTTTTCAGGTGAGACAGAGATTATCTCGAACTCTTTTGCTAAGTTTTTTAAATTTTTATTTTTTAAAATTAATTTAGGGTCTGTATCTTCTTCAGTTTCTATAAGGTAAAACTCGTATAAGTTTTGCCAAATATCTTTTTCAGTTCGCTTTTGAATATATACACTATCCTTATGGTTAAAAATAAAATAATGTAAGTATCGATTTCTTATTTTTATTTTTTTGTCTTTTACAGGTAGAGAGTTAATAGTATTTTTTTCGTAGGCTAAACAATATTCTTGTAAAGGACATTCCTCGCATTTTGGGTTTTGTGGTTTACACCAAAGGGCACCAAATTCCATCATCGCACTATTATGAATCGCCGGTTGTTGTTGATTTAAAAGTTCATCAGCTAAGAATTGAAATTCTTTTTTGCCCAAAGTAGAATTAACAGGAGTGCTAATATTAAATAAACGAGATAAAACTCGGTAAACATTTCCGTCTACTACCGCATGAGGTAAATTAAATGCAAACGAAGCAACAGCCGCCGCCGTATAATCGCCAACTCCCTTTAATTCTTTAATAGATTCGTAAGTATTTGGAAACTTTCCTTTGTGATTAGTTTTAATTGATTTTGCGGCTGTGTGCAAATTTCTTGCGCGTGAGTAATAACCAAGCCCTTGCCACAAACGCATCACTTGGTTTTCCGGTGCATTAGCCAAATCAATAATTGTTGGAAAAGTTTCTGTAAACTTGATATAATAGTTTAATCCTTGAACAACTTGTGTTTGTTGAAGGATAATTTCAGATAACCAAATTTTGTAAGGGTCATTAATATTGCGCCAAGGCAAATCGCGCTTGTGTTTTTTGTACCAAGTAATAAGTTTATCAGAAATAGGATGGTTTTGAGGCATTGTATTAATCCTCTACTGCAAAAATTTTATTAATCGCATCTATGTTTTTTTCTTTAATGATTTTACGTTTCAAGCTCATTTTAGGCGTTAATTCGCCACCTTCAATACTCCATTCTTTGCTTAAAATGCCTACGCGTTTTAATTGTTCGTATGGCGCTAATGTTTTATTCATTACTTTAACGTGCTCATTGATTAATTTCTTTAACTCTTCGTGGGCACTCATTTCTTCGTTTGTTGTCCATGAAATACTATGGTCTTTACAATACTCTTTAAAGTTTACAAACGAAGGTACAATAATGGCAGAAGCAAATTTTTGATTTTCGCCAACCACCATACTTTGTTCCACAAATCGACACTCCTTGATTTTATTTTCTATCATTAATGGCGCAATATATTTTCCTGAACTAGTTTTAAATATTTCTTTTATTCTATCAGTTATTTTTAAAAAACGCCCTTCAATAAATGTTCCTACATCACCAGTATGAAACCAGCCTTCGCTATCCATGACTTCGGCAGTTGCCTCTGGGTTTTTGTAGTAGCCAAGCATTAAGTTTGGCCCTTTTACTAAAATCTCCCCATCTTTTTCGGAAATCTTAACAGACACGCCATCAATGACTGGTCCGCAGGTTCCAATTCTAATATTATCTTCTCCATAACGATTCACACTTACAACAACGCACGTTTCAGTTAATCCGTAACCTTGCAAACAAACAATATTAGCACACAAAAAAATGCGCTCTAGTTTCGGATTTAAAGCCGCGCCACCAGAAGCTATACATACTAAGTTTCCACCAACGGCTTCGCGCCATTTACTAAACACTAATTTGTCGGCAATTTTATGCTGGATTTTATACCATAAACTATTTTTATTATTTAGTTCATAGGTATTTGCAATGCGCATACTCCAATCAAAAATTTTACGCTTAGTTCCAGTTAATTTTTCGCCAGTAGCAGTAATTTTTTCATAAACACGTTCAATTAAACGGGGAACAGAAACAAATATTTGAGGTTTGATTTCTTTCAAATTATCGCCAATGGTTTCTAATCCTTCTGCATAGTAAATAGAAATGCCTTTATATAAATATAAAGTACTTACCATGCGCTCATACACATGGTTAAGAGGCAAAAAGCTTAATGCTTTCCAGGTGCTTTGAAATGGAGCAAAACCTTGACACGCAATAACATTAGAAACTAAATTGTGATGAGTAATCATTACACCTTTTGGAGTACCAGTGGTGCCCGAAGTGTATAATATAGTTAATAGATGACTTGGTAAGATTGATTTTTTTATTTCGTTTAATTTTTCAGAATTAGCGTGTTTTTCTCCTAATTCAATAAAATCAGAAAAAGACATGATGCCTTCAATGGGATTAAAGCTAATAATATGTTTTACATTTGGTATTTCTTTTTCAATAGCTATTAATTTAGCATAAATCGATTTATCCGAAATAAAAACGGCTTTTACTTCGGCATGATTTAAAATAAATTGTAAATCAGTATTACTGATAGTTGGAAAAATTGGAACAGTAACAATGTTTGCTTGTTGGCAACCATAGTCACAAAAATTCCATTCAGGGCGATTGTTTGAGATAATAGCTACTTTATCCTTATCCGTTAAGCCAAGAGCTAATAAACCATAGCTAGTATTATTAACCGTATTGATTAAATCTTCACTACTATATTTTTTCCACTGTTTGTTTTCTTTTCCCGATAAAACATCATCTTTTTTGTATTGTGTTTTATATAGTTCTAAAATATCAAATACACGTGTTATCTCCATCATAATTTAATTTTCTGAATTTATTTACTACCAAAGATTACGAAAATTGTACAATAATACAAGTCTGTTATTTTAAAATGTTTGTAAGATTAAAATTTTAGAATTTGTAAAATTTGCGTTAGATATTGCTCATCAATTTTGTCAAATGTTTTATAAGTGTCGCTATCAACATCTAAAACCCCAATTACTTCTTTATCGGAATTATATATAGGCAATACGATTTCTGATTTTGACAATGAGCTACAAGCAATATGTCCAGGAAAAGAATCAACATCATCCACAATAATTACTTCATTGTTTTGCCAAGATGTACCACAAACTCCTTTTCCTAAATATATTCTAGTACAAGCTACTGGTCCCTGAAAAGGACCCAAAACTAGTTGATTGTTTTTTATTAAGTAAAATCCAACCCAGAAAAAGTTTAACCCATATTTTAAAGCAGCACAAACATTCGCCATATTGGCTGTTATGTCTGATTCTCCTTCAACTAATGCTTTTATTTGAGGAACGATAGATTGATATATTTCTTCTTTTGTGCTCCCACTTATTTGAAGGTCTTCTGCCATACAATTGAATTACTGTTTTGTGATTAACTAAATTTGACTATTTTTATATACAAATATAAAAGTAAATTGTTTGTTTACTTTTTTAGCTAAAAATTAATGATAAGCCTTTTTCTTTTAGATATTAATTTTACATATGAGTTGGGCCCAACTCAGGTAATTATATTTTTAGCACTAGTCGCATTTATTTTATTTAAGTTAAGAGACAAGAGATTAAAAAAATCAAAAATTGAATTAGAGCGAATTGTAGAAGAAAGAACCGCAGAGCTAAAACATAAAGAACAAGAAATTACAGATAGCATTCGTTATGCTCTAAGAATACAGTTATCAATTATTCCTACTCAACAAAGAGTTAAATCTTTACTGCCAAAAAGCATGGTTTATTATAAACCAAAAGATATTGTGAGTGGAGATTTTTATTGGATTGACAGCATTGGAGACGAGGTTTTATTTTCGGCAGTTGATTGCACGGGACATGGAGTACCAGGAGCGATGATGAGTGTAATTGGTTTGAAGTCGTTAAGTCAGGCGGTTCAAGATAAACAATTAACGAAGCCTTCTGAATTGTTACAATTTTTGGACATTGCAGTAAACGATACTCTTCGTCAATCATATGACCCAGGAGCTGTTAAAGATGGAATGGATTTAGCTTTGTGTAATATCAATTATAAAACCTTGACATTGCAATATGCAGGAGCATTTAATCCTTTAGTTTTAGTTAGAAAAAACATTGCAAATACATATCATGTTACAAATACTAGAGAAACATTTTATGGTAATGATTTATTGGAAATAAAATCTGATAAATGTCCTATTGGTAGCAATCAGGATGGCATAGCTGATATTTATACAAATCATACAATTCAATTACAAAAAGACGATTGTATTTTTATTTATACGGATGGTTATGCAGATCAGTTTGGCGGACCAAAAGGTAAAAAGTTTAAATACAATAAACTAAAAGACGTATTAGTTGAAAATGCACTTTTGACAATGGACGAGCAGTATAGCGCCTTGGATAAAAGCTTTAATGCTTGGAAAGGTAAGCAAGAACAGGTGGATGATGTTTTAGTAATTGGTGTAAAGATTTAGTGTATGAAACATGTAATATTTCTCTTTTTTGTGTTTCTAAGGTGTCTTTCTGGATATGCTCAACATAATGAAATAGATTCTATAGCAAATCTTATAAAAAGTACTAAACACGATACTACTCGTTGTAATTTGTTGGTTTACCTGGCGGAGTATTTATATAATTCTAACCCGGATACAGTCATTCCTTTAAGCGAACAAACCATAAAAATCGTTGACAAAAGTTTGCCAAATGCTAATAATATTGAAAAATCTACGCTCTTAAAATCTAAAGCTTCTGCGTTAAATAATATCGGAATAATACATGCTGATAATGGTGATTTGAATAGTGCTATTTCTTATTATTTGAAAAGTTTACGAGTTCACGAGGATAACCATTATAAAATTGGAATTGCAGAATCGTTTAATAATTTGGGAATTGTTTATGATAATTTAGGTGATACCCCAAATGCTTTAGTATATTTTCATAAAGCTCTCAAAATACAAGAGGAATTAGGATTGAAAAGTGAAATCGCACTTACCTTAAATAATATTGGGTTTATTTATGTAAATCAAAACGACCCAATAAAAGCTCTTGAATATTATAATAAAAGCTTAAAACTCAGAACAAGTATAAATGATAAAGATTGGATTCCTCAATCATTAAATAATATTGCTAGTGTTTATGAAAAGTTTGGCGACCAAAATTGTAAAAAAGAAAAGGAAGAATGCCTTAAGAAGGGGCAAATCTTAGCTTTAAATTATTATAAAAGATGTTTATCCCTTCAGCAGGACAATAATGATAAGAGAGGAATTGCTTATTCTTTAAACAATATAGCAAGTATTTATAGAAAATATGGAGACCCAAATTCTAATGGCTCTGCGGTTGAAAGAAAAGTTAAGGGAGAAAAACTTGCCATAGAGTTTTTAACACAAAGTTTAAAGATCCATGAAGAAATAAATAATAATACGGGTATTGCGTATGTTTCAAATAACATGGCTCAGGTTTTAATTAATCAGGAGAAACTTCCTCAAGCTCTTATTTATTCTAACAGAAGTATGAAAATTGCTCAACAACTAGGTTATCCAGAGATAATTTACAGAAATGCCATGACTTTAAAGAAAATCTATAAACTACAAAATAAATTTAGTGATGCTTTTAAAATGTTTGAATTGGAGATTCAAATGCGGGATAGTATTAATAACTTGTCAAATCAAAAAGCTCTAATAACACAAAATACTAAGTATGAATATGAAAAAAAAGCTGCGGCTGATAGTATAAAAGTGGCGGAAGAAAAGAAGGTAACAGCCGCTCAGTTGAAGCAAGAAAAAACTCAGCGCTTTGCTCTTTACGGCGGCATTTTTTTAGTGGGATTGTTTGGTCTATTTATGTTCAATCGTTTTAAAGTGACGAAAAAGCAGAATGACTTAATTCAAGCTCAAAAAGCTGAACTACAACTTCAAAAAGAAATTGTAGAGGAACACCAAAAAGAAACTTTAGACTCTATTCATTATGCTAAGAGAATTCAAACTGCGTTAATAGCCAATTCTGATTTTATCACCCAACATATTCCTGATAATTTTATCTATTTCAATCCAAAAGATATAGTTAGCGGAGATTTTTATTGGGCAACCAAACATAACAATAAATTTTATTTGGCGGTTTGTGATAGTACAGGCCATGGTGTTCCAGGAGCTTTTATGAGCTTATTAAATATGGGTTTTTTAAGCGAAGCTATTAAAGAAAAAAACATCGAAAAACCAAATGAGATATTTAATTATGTGAGAGAACGTTTAATTTCAACTATTAGTGATGGCGGACAAAAAGATGGAATGGATGGAATTTTAATTTGTTTAGATAAAAGCAGCAACACAATTGAGTATGTTGCCGCTAATAATGAGCCTATTTTGATTCGTAATAATGAAATTATAGAATTATCAAAGGATAAAATGCCTGTAGGTAAAGGAGAAAAAACAGATTTGTTTTCATTGCAGACTATAGAATTAACATCGGGTGACGTACTTTATTTGTATACAGATGGTTTTGCTGATCAGTTTGGCGGACCTAAAGGAAAGAAATTTAAATACAGACAATTAAATGAGTTACTGTTAAAAATAAAAGAGACTCCTTTAGCTAATCAAAAACAGGAATTAGAGTTGGCTTTCACAAATTGGAAAGGAAATCAAGAACAGGTGGATGATATATTAATAATTGGTATAAAAATATAACATTGCTACAAAAGTATTTTATAGCCATTGTTCCTCCCGAACCTTTATTAAGTCAAATTCAAGAACTTAAGAAAAGTATTTTGGATGTTTATAGAACTAAAGGAGCTTTGCGTTCTCCAGGACATATAACCTTGCATATGCCTTTTAGCTGGGAAGAAGATAAAGAGGAAAAGCTAATTACATCTCTTCAAAATTTTTCTTTTGACAAAGAGTTTTTAATTACATTATCAGGCTTTTCTTGTTTTGAACCAAGAGTTGTATTTATTAATGTACAAGAAAATGACTTTTTGTTCGAGTTGCAGTTGAAATTAGTTAAACATGCTAAACAACATCTGCAATTATTCAATCAATCAGATGATCTGCGTGGATTTCATCCTCATGTCACAATTGCCTTTAGGGATCTAAAAAAACCTACATTCTATAAAATGTGGGAAGAATACAAAAACAAACCATTTGATGCAATGTTCACTTGTAAAGATATTTGTTTACTAAAACATTTGGATGATAGATGGGAAGTGTATAAAACCTTCACCATTGGAAAATAAAAAAGCCCTGATAAATTTATCAGGGCTTTTTTATTATTTGTTATTTTTTAATTAAAACCTCGTCAATCATACCGTAATCTTTTGCTTCTTGAGCAATCATCCAGTAATCACGATCACTATCCGCCCAAACTTTCTCATAAGTTTGCCCACTATGTAAAGCGATGATTTCGTATAATTCTTTCTTTAATTTTTGAATCTCACGAGCGGTAATTTCGATATCAGATGCTTGTCCTTCAGCCCCACCCAATGGTTGGTGAATCATAATACGTGCATGTTTTAATGCCGTACGTTTACCTTTAGCGCCTGCACATTGTAATACAGCTCCCATACTAGCAGCCATACCTGTACAAATAGTTGCTACATCTGGTTTAATAATTTGCATCGTATCATAAATACCTAAACCTGCATAAACAGAACCACCTGGTGAGTTTAAGTAAATTTGAATATCTTTTTTAGAATCAACCGACTCTAAGAATAATAATTGTGCTTGAACAATATTTGCAACTTGGTCGTTAATACCAGTTCCTAAAAAGATAATGCGATCCATCATTAAACGAGAAAATACGTCTAATACCGAAACGTTTAATTGTCTTTCTTCAATAATATTTGGAGTTAAGTTTCTAATTCCAGGAGTAATAGCAGACACATAACTATCATAAGTTAAGCTGCTGATGCCAACATGTTTTGTGGCGTATTTTTTAAATTCATTTTGATCAAACATAATCTGAGGTTTTTAGTTGTTAAACAAATATACTTGTTGGATTGGGTAAAGCCAAATGAATGCCAAAAAGTTTTTAACGTCAATTCGTCAGTAAGGATATCTAAAAAATGTTACATATTATATATATGTATAGTCATTCCCAAAAAATCACTTTCTTTGTATAAAAAATTGCAAAAGCTACTCATATATATATGTCTTATGTTTTTGGCTACACGTTGTGCCCAAATTACCCCATTAAGTGGCGGCAAAAAAGACACTAGTCCCCCAAAGGTTTTATTATACAGTCCTGAAAATATTTCTTTAAACTTTAATGTTAAATCAATTGAGATACAATTTGACGAATATATAACGTTAAAAGATATCGCTAATCAATTTATCATTACGCCTCAAGTTAAAGAAGCGCCAGAAATTCATACACAAGGTAAAAAACTGAAAATTACTTTTAATGAATCGTTATTGCCAAATACAACCTATAAATTAGCTTTTGGTAATGCTATTTCTGATTTAAATGAATCTAATGTTTTACAAAACTTCGAATATATATTTAGTACAGGCACAACGATTGATAGTTTAAAGTTACATGGAAAAATAGTTAACTCTCTAGATAAAAAACCTGAATCTCAAATTTTAGTTGGTTTATATTCTAAAGACGCTATAGATAGTGTAGTGTATAAAGAAAAGCCACTTTATATATCTAAAACAAACTTGGAAGGCGCTTTTCATTTCAACTATCTCCCGAATATGCCATTTAAGATTGTGGCGATTAAAGATCAAAATAAGAATTTATTATATGATGGCTCAGAAGAACAGCTTGCTTTTACAAAAGAGTTAGTTCGTCCTGGAGATTCTTCTAGCATTATTTTAAACTTGTTTAAAGAGAAGCCATCAAAAAGTTTTATTAAGAGAAGCTTCTCTCCAGAATACGGAAAAGCATATATTATATATAATAAGCCACAAACGGATATAAAAACTATTACGGCTAAAGGATTACTTCAATATAAATTAAATGTTCTTAAAGATACGTTATCATTATACTACAGTAAAAAGTTCGACACCCTTGAGGTATATGTTAATTACGAAAATCAAAAAGCAGACACTATATATATAAAGACTTTAACAGAAGTTGCTTTTAATAAACAACTCAAGAATAAAGCCATTAAATACGATTTGAAATCGAATTTCGGTTCTGCATTGGCATTTTTTGATTTACCATCTTTTGAATTAAACGCGCCAATAGAATCTAAAAACATTCATGCAGAACGAATAGAGTTGATAGAAAAACTTGATTCTTCAACTAAGGCTTTGCCTTTTATCTTAGTAAAAGATACTGGATTAATAAGTTCTTTTAAAATTCAGGCTGATTTTAAACAAGAATCTTATTATGCATTAACTATTAAAAGAGGAGCATTTACAGATAATGCAAGTAGAATGAATGATTCTGTTGTATATAAATTTAAAACAACGATAATGGATGATTACGCGTTGTTAAAAATGAAATTTATGTTCCCAAAGAAAGAAAACTACTTAGTTAGACTATTAAATGATAAAGAACAATTAATTAATGAGCGGGTAGTTGAATTTTCATTAACATCTACTTCCGAAAAATTAATAGAGTATAATAATCTTTTACCAGGAAATTATTTCATCAGAGTAGTTGAAGATGTTAATAAAAATGGGCTTTTCGATGAAGGAAATTATTTTTTAAATCAACAACCAGAAATTATTTTTATTAATGTTTCACCTATAAAATTATTACCAGGTTGGGAAATTGAAAACGAATGGATGGTGAAATAAATTTTTTTCAATTTATTTTTCAAAATAGCCAAACTTTTTTTACAATCATTTTTAGCCCATTAATTCAATTTATTTAAAAAAATAATTCTCGTTTCGATTTTTGTATAAATAGACTACTCTTGAAATGCCTTTAAAAACAACACTCTTCAGCCATTTGATTTTTTTTATTATAAATTATTTTTCATATTGCTAATTTTGATAGCTAAATTGAAAATCGGTATTAACAATTTCAACATTTTTATGTTAATAAATTAACTGCTTGGAAATTAGTTAGCGTTAATAATTTTATTTACTTCGTAGTAACAAAAATCTTAAAAACAAAAAACCATGGCAACAACTAAAAAAGCAGCTCCTAAAAAAGCAGTAAAAAAAGCAGCTCCAAAAAAAGCAGCAGCTAAAAAAGCAGTAAAAAAAGCAGCTCCAAAAAAAGCAGCTAAGAAAGCAGTTAAAAAAGCAGCTCCTAAGAAAGCAGTTAAAAAAGCAGCTCCTAAGAAAGCAGCAGCTAAGAAGAAGTAATAAAAGCCCCGCATTAGCGGGGTTTTTTGTTTAATGCCACTATACAAAATAGTGGCATTATTATTTTTGTAACACACGTGTTTACATTATATTTGCTTAACAAACAAAAAACATATTATGGAATAACTAAGTTTACAAATGATAATCAAAATTATTAAACTAGCTATACCATAATACAATAAACAAACAATAAATATATAATCATGAAAAAACTATTTACAATTTTATCAGTAATTGCTTTATCAATTGCAATTTCATCTTGCGGTGGTAAAGAAACTCAAGAAAATGTTGAAGCGCCTGCAGGAATGGTTGCCTTAGATTTAAGTAAATTCGGAAAACAATTTTCTGTTTTTGTTCCAGACACAACTGCAGCAAAACTAGAAGTAATAGAACAAAGCTGGGGTGCTTTAGAAATTAAAGTTGGAAAAGGCTTTCATTTATCAATTACTGAAGATCCAGGTGATATGGAATTAAGAAAAAGTGATATTAAATCAAATGATGTAAATATTTTTAAATCATTCGTAATTGACGAGCCTTTAACTATTATGTGGGAAAGTGCAATTACAAAACCTGAGTTTCATTTTTATTCTATTCAAAAAATAGGAAACAATACGTATGTTTTTGAAGATGTAGTACCTGCTGATGGTGAACCATTAAGTAAAGATGCTGTACAAAAAATGTTAGATTCAGCTAAAAAAATTATTGAAAAACAAAAAGCAGAAGCTTAATAGTTATTTATAAAACAAAAGCCCCATTTTTTTAGATGGGGCTTTTTTATTTTATACCATGTATTACCTTAACTTGAATGATACAGGGATATTAAATCTAACCTTAACAGGATGTCCCGCATTTTTCCCAACTTTTTTCCAGCGAGGCATTTTTCCAACAACTCTTACTACTTCTTCATCACACCCGAACCCAATACCTTTCATTACTTTCACACTTTCAACATTACCAATTTCATTAACTACAAAAGATATATATACCGTCCCTTCTTTTCCTATTTCTCGAGCTACAGGAGGATATACAATATTTTGACTAACAAATCTCATTAATCCAGCAACACCGCCATCAAATTCAGGCATCTCATCAGCTACAATCACTGGTCCAGTATCAACAGATGCTGTTGTAACAGCAACGGAATTTGTAACAGTAACCGTAGATTCATTTATACTATTTGGATCAACACCAGTTGCAGTTGAAGACCCAACACCACTAATTGGATTGTCAATATTTACCGAATTTGTTTCAACAGCATTATCATTTATCACAGTTCCAATGGTTCCTTTTGGAGCAGCAGCTGCATTATTTTGTTTCGGTTCAATTACTGGAGGCTTTATGTTTACTTCTGTAGTATAAGTTAAAGACTCAATTTTTGGATCTTCTAAAATTAATAAGCCTTCGTTTTTGCCAGAGCTATTAATTTTATTATTAATAATGACTGAACCAAATAATAATGAAACAATACTAGTTAAATATATTAATGATTTTTTTAAAGAATCATTGTAACTTGATCTGATAGCGTAAGCTCCGTAGTTTTTATTTCTATTTTCAAAAATTACATCGTTGAGCTTGTTGGCATTATTACCTAAGATATTCATAACACTTGTTTTTAGAGGTTTATACTTTTTTATTTTCAAACTTCTCTTTTGCGCTTAAGATGTGTTTGCTGATGTAAAGGTAGATTGAGTATAAACAAAAAACCACACCTGTTTGAGATGTGGTTAGTTTGAGTTGGTAAGTGGTAAGTATTTACCGAAAAATGGAATTATTGTTTGGTGTAAACCGCTGTGCTACTATCTCTACTAGTTCCAATTGTAGTAGTATAATTAAAAGAAATTGAAGTGGCGCTTGTAAGGGTCCCTGTGCCTTGCGTAAAACCTATGCTTCCTATTTGTTGGTAAGGGATTGTAAGGATGTTATTATTGACAGAGGCTCTTGCAGAAACTGAAAGTCCGGAAAAATTATTTAATTGAATTTCTGTTGAGTTTGTGGTTGATTTCACAATATTTACTGTATGTGAATTTGGCCCAGTAAGAGCACTGTTTTCATTTACAGTCCAATAGGCTACAAATTTATCACGAGCATCTGTTGTTGGTTCAGGAGATGATGGATCATCAGATTTGTTATCGGCACATGATGCCACAACTAATCCTAGAAATAATACTGATAAATAACTAATCTTTTTCATAACGATATTTTTAGGAGGTAAAACAAAAAACGTTCCGTTATTTTTCTCTTAACGTATTTTGAGAAAAATAAGAAATTTCCTTGTCAAATTTCTTTTTTGCAATTATTGGCGCTAAACGTGATATAATGGTAATTATAGGAGAAGCAAGAAGAATAACAGTTGGTAATACAATGCCAAAAATACGAACTCTGGTTTTACGTTGTTCGCTTCCTTGTGTTCCCTTTTTTGAAATGTAATTGGCGTAAATAGGGAATAAAAACTTAGCTCTACCTTCCATAATTAGCAGATTACCTCTAATATCTAAAGCGCCTTGTTGATTTAATTGAGGCTGGATGTTTTGAAGTTGAGCAGTTTCTAAATTATTCAAAATTATTTTTCCAAAAACGGGAGCATGCTTCAAATCTTTATCAGTCACACCATATTTTGGGAATATCCCCATAAATTTTTCTTTAGTTCCTTTTAATACAAATGCTAATACAGTTACTAGGCTTATTAAATTAGAAGACCGATCTACAAATGTAATATTACCAACTAAGTTGCCATTTAAATCTAATAAGCGTTTTTTCATTTTTTCCTGAGCGCCTAGCCACATATTTCGACAATTAATAATTGTTATTATTGGCTTATTGGCTAATAGTTTTTTGGCTTCAGGTGTTTGTAGGAAACTGCTAATAGGAACGCAGATACTTAAAAACCAAGGTTGGTATGTAATAACCACTAAATCGTAATTTGTATGAGAGTCAATATTTAGAGGCTCTAATTCGCAAGGTGTACCATGAACTGTTTCTGGAAATGCATCAAAAAATTCAGTATAACTCCAAGGATAAGGGAATTTCTTTTTTGGTTGTATCAATAAATAATCTAATTGATAGTTTTTGTTTTCTGAAAATGGTTTTAAAACAGCATCTAAAGCTAATTTAGCTTGCCCAGTTTGAGAAAAATAAACAACAAGTACTTTTTTCATTTTAAATTATTTACTACTCAAATATAGTTTTTATATATGAAGTTATGAATCAAATATTTAGTGTTCAAAAAATTTATTTGTTTACCTTTGCCTTATGATAGCGATTAACCATACCTTAATATCAGAAGATATATTTGATAAAAAATTTGTTTGCGATTTAAATGCATGCAAAGGCGAATGTTGTGTTTCTGGAGATAGTGGTGCCCCATTAGATAAAAAAGAATTGAAGATTTTAGATAAAGTGTATCCAACAGTTAAACCTTACATGAATAAAAAAGGGATTGACGCTGTGGAAAAAAATGGAACTTATACATTAGATAGTGATGGAGATTACACAACTACTTTAGTGAGCGATGGTGAAGAGTGCGCTTTTGTGTTTTTTGATGATAAAAATATTGCGAAGTGTGCTATTGAACAAGCTTATTTAGATGGAAAGATTGATTGGAAGAAACCAATTTCTTGCCACTTATATCCAATTAGAATAAAGGAGTATAAAGAATATGATGCCGTAAATTATCATTCATGGCATATTTGCAAACCAGCATGCGAATGTGGCCAACAGTTAAATGTACCAGTATATAAATTTTTAAAAGAACCTTTAATTAGAAAATACGGTGATGCTTGGTATGAAGAACTAGATGCAGTTTATCAAGCATACAGTAGTAAAAAGAAATAAAAATCTACCAGCCTGTCACCAATAAATTTCTAGCACCTTTTATACCACATTTTAAGTATTTATTATAAGCTTGAGCGGCTCTTTCTTTAATTTTTTCAGGCGATTCTTTTTCTATCCAGCCTAAAATGGCTGCATGTGTAGTATATGCCTCAGGACTCATTAAATGAGTGCTCCATAATAAAGGATTTGCTCCTGTTTGTTTTATGTAATTTTTGAAGTATGATTTACTATAACAAGCTAGTATAATAACCTCTCTTTTATATTCATCTTTTTTGATAAAGCTATCTTTCAAAGAAAAATCCATTAACCCATCATGTCCTGTGTAACAAATAAGTTGTGAGGAACCTTGGATGGGAATAATTTCTGAACCTATTCTTAAAGTATCTTTTTGAGAGCCTGCAGAAAAATTTAATAAATCTTTTGTGGTCTGTTCAATATACTTGCCGTCATAAGCATCTGCTACTAAATAAATAGGTTTGGATACATGTTTAAAAACAACTCTTTCTAATATAAACGTTGAAACATTCTTGTACTCTTTTATTAATTTCCATTCGGGCTGTTTTTTAAAAAAGCTCTTAACGCCATAACCGCAGCCCCAATATAAATTGTTTTTAGGATCTTGTCCATTGCCAATTTTTTCAGGAACTGGTACAATCCCTTGATACTTATTGTCGCATAAAGCCACTAAAATATGAATGGTTTTGGTTTGGGAAACTCCAAAAACAGAAACAATTGAAAAAAGAAGAATAAATATTGTTTTCATCTTACTGTATAACGAAATTTCTTTTTAGAGATACTGCATAAAAAAACCTCCAATGGAGGTTTTTATTTATAGTACTATTCTACTGTTACACTTTTTGCTAGGTTACGAGGTTGATCAACATTACATCCACGCATCACAGCTATGTGATAAGATAATAATTGCCAAGGAATAACAGATACTAATGGAACCAAAGATTCATCAGTTTCAGGAATTTCAATCACATGTTCTGCCATTTTTTTCACATCTACATCTCCTTCAGTTACAATAGCAATAATTCTTCCCTTACGAGCTTTTACTTCTTGAATGTTACTGACTACTTTTTCGTAGTTAGGTCCTTTAGTTGCAATCACAAACACAGGCATTGCTTCATCAATTAGAGCAATTGGGCCATGTTTCATTTCTGCAGCTGGATAGCCCTCAGCATGGATATAAGAAATCTCTTTTAATTTTAACGCACCTTCTAAAGCTACAGGGAATGAATAACCTCTTCCTAAGTATAATGCATTGGCAGCATCTTTATATTCGGCTGCAATTAATTTAATAGAATCGTTTAGTTTTAATACTTCTTCTACTTTAGCTGGAATAGATTCCATTTCGTATAATAACTGACGGTAACGACTTTCTGCAATTGCTCCTTTTATTTTAGCTACATGCAACGCCATTAACGTTAATACTGTTACTTGTGCAGTAAATGCTTTTGTTGACGCTACACCAATTTCTGGTCCAGCGTGAGTATAAGATCCTGCATGAGTTGCACGAGCAATAGAAGAACCAACTACATTACATACTCCAAAAATAGTAGCACCTTTTGCTTTTGCTAATTCAATTGCCGCTAAAGTATCTGCAGTTTCTCCACTCTGAGAAATAGCAATCACAATATCATCCGGATAAATAATTGGATTACGGTATCTGAATTCAGATGCATATTCTACTTCAACGGGGATACGAGCATATTCTTCAAATAAATATTCGGCAACCATACCAGCATGCCATGAAGTACCACAAGCAATAACTAAAATACGTTTAGCGTTTTTAAATTTACCTTCATGCTCTTCAATACCACCCATTTTTAAATGACCAGTCTCAGAATTTAAACGCCCACGCATACTATCAAAAATAGAACGTGGTTGCTCGTAAATTTCTTTCAACATAAAATGGTCGTAGCCGCCTTTTTCAATAGCCTCTAACTCCATTTCAAGTTCCTGAACATAAGGTGTAATTTCTTTATCACGAATGGTTCTGATTTTTAATTCTTCACCTCTGCGAATAATTGCTACATGTTCATCTTCAATGTAAACCACATTTTTAGTGTATTCAACAATTGGAGAAGCATCTGATGCAATAAAATATTCATCTCTGCCAACACCAATAACCATAGGGCTACCTTTTTTAGCAGCTATTAATGTGTCTGGGTCATTTTTATCTAAAATCACAATGGCATAAGCACCATTTACTTGTTTTAAAGCTGCCATCACAGCATGTCCTAATTTCATAGAAGGCTCGTGTGTACGAATATCTTCAATTAAATGAATCAACACTTCTGTATCTGTTTCAGATAAAAAAGTATGCCCACGTTTTTGTAAACCTTCTTTGATGGAGGCGTAATTTTCAATAATTCCATTATGAATAATTACTAAATCCTTTGTTTGAGAATAGTGAGGGTGAGAGTTTACATCGTTTGGCTCACCATGAGTTGCCCAACGAGTGTGGCCAATACCAATATTTCCAGATTTATCTTTGTCTTTGCAAGACTCTAATAAGTCAGACACTTTCCCTTTTTTCTTATATACATTTAGGTCTCCTTCTGGCGAAATCATTGCTACACCAGCACTATCGTAACCACGATATTCTAAACGTTGTAAACCTTTAATTAAAATAGGAAACGCATCACGATTTCCAATATATCCTACAATTCCACACATAATATTTCTTTAAAAAGACAAGGCTAATATAACGCTTTTTTTGCGAAAAAATTGCTATGAAGTCACAATTAAGCCTAAGTTTATTTTTTGGAAATAATATCTTTTAAAGCCTCGTTGAGAGTAGGGAATTGAAATTTAAATTCAGTATTTATCAACTTCTGAGAACTTACTCGCGAACCTTCTAAAAGCACATTGGCCATTTCTCCAAACACTAATTTTAATACAAAAGAAGGGACTTTGGGCAAAAAGAATGGTTTTGAAAGGCTTTTGGCTAGTTGTTTTGAAAATGATTGATTAGTTGTTTCTTCGGCAGAAACTGCATTATAAATCCCGTTATAATTTGGATTAAAAAGTGCTTCGTGAAAAACAGAAACTAAATCTGCTAAATGAATCCAAGGCATATATTGTTTTCCAGAACCAACCGCTGATCCTAGACCTAATTGAAATAATGGCAATAGTCTTTTTAAAGCCCCTCCATTTTCACTTAAAACAACTCCAATTCTAATAATACAAGTTTTATTTGAAATGGATTGAATTTCTTGGTATGAATTTTCCCATTGGAGACAAGATTCATTTAAAAAATCATCCTTGCCTTTATCAGTTTCTGAATATATTTTATCTGAAGTTATCATGCCATAAATACCTATGGCACTTGCTCCAACAAACGATTTTAATTGAATATTTTTCTTTTTTAAAACATCAGTAATTAGCTTCATGCTATTTACTCTCGAATCAATAATGTCTTTTTTTCTTTCGTCAGTCCAACGTTTGTCAGCAATGCCACTACCCGCTAAATGAACAATATATTCAACTCCATCAAATGCTTTTTCGTCAATGTCATTTTTCTCAACATTCCAGTAAAATGATTTAATCAACGATGATGATTGAGGATTTCTCGACAAGATTCTTACTTCGTGTCCTTCGGTCATTAAACGTTTAGTTAATGCTTTCCCAACTAAACCTGTTCCTCCTGATATTAATATAATAGCCATGATGTATTAATTACAATTTAGCTGTAACTTTGTTTAAAGTTAATTAAATAATGACCGCTATTTTTGATATACATATTTTTGTTTGCACAAACCAACGCACCGGCTCCGAAAAGTTAAGTTGCGGCGAAGCTCATGGTTTGGAGTTGGTTACAGAGTTTAAAAAGCAATTGAAAAATTTAAATATTGGATTGAAAACACGCGCTAATAAAAGTGGATGTTTGGGTATTTGTGATTTTGGACCAACCATTGCCATTTATCCTGATGGTATTTTTTATGTGGGAGTAAAAAAGGAAGATGTTACTGAAATTGTGCAGTCGCATATCATTAATAAAAAACCAGTTGAAAGGTTGTTGCTAAAAGAATGGAAATAGAGCGCATACAAGATTTACAAAAACCTGATTTGTTTGAGAAATTTAAAACTCAACTGCATCGTGATTTTGAATTATGTGGCTTTGCAGATGAAGCGCCAAAAATAATATCAAGTAACTTAGAGCATGTGTTTCAGGAGGTATTAAAATCAGTGATGATTATTGAGAAAATGGATTCTGCTTCTCTTCAAAATTTATTATACAGAATAGATGTGACTGAACTTCAAATAAAAAAAGAGGCAGCAAGTCATCCCGAAAAAAACTTCCAACAAATTTTAGCAGAGCTCATAGTAAAACGTATTTTGCAAAAAGTGATTTTAAAACAACAGTATTCTAAGTAATATGAACATAGAAATTAGAAAAGGGACTCAAGTAGATATTCCTTCTGCTTTAACTTTAGTAAAAGAATTAGCAGCCTACGAAAAAGCACCAGATGAAGTGGAAGTGACGATTGCCGAAATGACGGAATGGGGCTTTGGTGCAGATAAACAATTTGATTTTTATGTGGCTTTATTGGATGGCACTATTGTAGGAATGGCATTGTATTATTATAAATATAGTACATGGAAAGGCAAATGCTTGTTTTTAGAAGATATTATTGTCACTGAATCTCAAAGAGGTAAAGGACTTGGGAAATTGTTATTTGATAAAGTGGTTTTGATTAGTAAAGAACAAAATGTTCGTCGTATGGAATGGCAAGTACTAGACTGGAATACTCCAGCGATTGAGTTTTATAAAAAGTATGATGCCACTTTAGATGGAGAATGGGTTAATTGTAAATTAACTAATCATCAGTTAGAGAAGATGTAGAATTAAAAAAGGCTTACAAAAACTTGTAAGCCTTTTTTGTTTTATAAACTCTTTACACAGTCAATAAAGAATTTTACTTTGTTTTTATCTAAATCAGGATACAAGCCATGACCTAAATTTGCAATGTAACGTTGTTTACCAAATGCATTTACCATTTTACGAGCCGTGGCTTCAATTGTTTTTTCATCAGCATATAACATGCAGGGGTCCGCATTACCTTGTAATGTTTTTTCGTGACCTATAATAATTCGAGCATCTTGAGGATTAATAGTCCAATCTAAGCCAATGGTATTGCAATTTAATTTTGCCATGTCAGCCATTGCGAAGTGAGCATCTTTTGCAAATACAGTAACTGGAACTAGTGGTTCAATCGCATCACAAATTTTAGAAATATATTTTAAAGAAAATTCTAAATATTGTTCATGTCCTAAAACTCCTGCCCAACTATCAAAAATCTGGATCATGTCAGCTCCAGCGGCTATTTGTCCTTTTAAATAGTTAATAGTGCTTTGCGTAATTTTTTCTAATAATTGATGTGCCAACGCGGGTTCTTGATAAAAGAATTTTTTTGCTTGACTAAATGTTTTGCTTCCACTACCTTCCACCATGTATGCCATCAAGGTCCACGGAGCCCCAGCAAAACCAATTAAGGGCACACGATTATTTAAATCTTTTTTTGCTAGTTTAATGGCTTGAATAACATAATCTAAATCACCTGCATCTGCAATACGCAAATCATCAATATCTTTTTGCGACTTGATAGTTTTTTCAAAGTTTGGTCCTTTAGCTTCAATCATTTGATAAGGCAAGCCCATTGCTTCAGGTATTACTAAGATATCTGAGAAAATAATAGCTGCATCAACTCCTAAAATATCAACTGGTTGAATAGTTACTTCTGCTGCTAATTCAGGGTTTTTTACAAATTCAATAAAGTTTTTAGCACGAGCGCGTGTTGCTTTGTATTCAGGTAAAATACGTCCTGCTTGACGCATTAACCAAATAGGCACACGTTCTACTTTTTCTCCTTTAGCTGCTCTTAATATAATGTCGTTTTGGTACATATTAATTTAAAATTTCGTTTAAGTTTATTTTTATTCTATTGCAAATATCATCCAGTGGCAAGTCGTTATCGTCTTCTCCAAAAGGATCTTCAATTTCTTCAGCAATTAATTCAATGCTAGCAAAAACATATAATACAATAATGGTAATAGCCACGGTTGTGTAACCAAATTCGCTACCAAAAAATATGGGCAAACTGATGCAGTATAAAAAAATCATTTTTTTTAAAAAAATATTGTATGAGTAGGGAATTGGAGTGTTTTTAATTCTCTCGCAAGCTCCGCAGTTGTCTGTAAATGATTTTAACTCGTCATTTAAAATAATCAATTGTTCGCCAGTTAAATCTTTATTTGCGCACAAACTATTAATTTTTGCGTATAAAGATTTTGCAATTAAATTCGGTTTATGATTAGCGTCCGCAAATTGAGATAAATTGATATTGTCGGTTGAGGTAAATTCTTCTTGAACATATTTGCCTCTCAAATGATTTTTAAATGCAAATACATAATTTGTAATTAAATGTTTAATCTCCTGTTTGTCTTTTTCGTGAACTAACATGGCAGATAGTTTAAGTGCTAAATTTCTGGAGTTATTTACAACACTTCCCCATATTTTCCTGCCTTCCCACCATCTATCATAGGCCGAGTTTGTTCTAAAAACCAAAAGCATTGATAACACAAAACCTAAAATGGAATGCATGACTGTTGGATTTTTAGTGCTTAAGTGCAGAAAATGCGCTTCTGCATACACAATAACAGCGGCATAAATGCCAATACTAACTAAAGACCAAAATAATCTTCTAAACGTATCACTTTTGTGAAACTGTATAATGAGGGTGAACCAGTCTTTAGGGTTATATGTTACCATGATTGAATTGCAAAGTTAACAGGTTTCTGCAAATTAGCACTTTAAAATATGACCAAATCTCGCAATAAATTGCTTGTTTTTCAGGGATTTAAATTCTCGTTTTTTTAGTGAGTTTTCAAACTGATTCAAAAACAGTTCATCATTACAAGGAATGCCGCACTTTTTGCCTTTTAAAAATTTAATAATTAAAATTTTCCCATCGTTATCTATTTCAATAAACATATCTGCATATAAACATTCACAGTTTTTACAATTTAATTTTTTTACTTTAAAAGCTTTTTTGATTTCGCTGTAATCAAAATAATTCCAATTATTTTCAAAGGCTGTCCACTCAGCTTTTTCTTCATTCGAAAATGATTGATATATCTGATACAAATGCAATGTATCAGATTGTGCGACTAGTTTATTTTTGCTTAACAAACCAAAATAAATACTAAAAATAAAAATCCAAAAAAAATTCATAATTGAGCAAAGGTTAAACAAAATTAAATATAAAAATCACCGTTCATATAGTTTTCGACTAAAGATATTGTGTTTAACAAATTTATAGTTTAGCTTAGATATTCAATGTTTGTAAAAGGTCATTGACGAACTTCAAAAACACTAAAAACATGAAAAAATTATTTACTTTTTCTTTAGCATTTTTTTCGGTGCTAAATTCATTTTCACAAACACATTACTGCGCTGAGCATAAAGCGCAACGTTTTAATAAACAAGCTGCTATTAATTCTTCGGTTAAAAAAACCGCACAATTAACTGCTGTTCCTAAAGAGAACATGTATGATTTAAAATTTTATCATTTAAATATTAATGTGCAACGAAACTCTTTATTTGTAAGTGGTAATGTAAAAAGTACTGCTAAAGTTATCACGGCAAGTTTAGATTCATTTGCATTTGTTTTGCACCAAAATCATACGATTGATTCGGTATATGTAAATGGCGCTAAACGTAATTTCGTGAGAAGAGATAGTTTGGTATTAGCTACTGCTGGCACTCCAATTGCTCAAAATCAATTATTTGATGCTATTGTTTATTACAAAGGCACAGCTCCAACAGGTGGAGCAGCTGCCATTGGAGACGGTTATAATATGGGAACATCAGGTTCTTGGGGGAATCAAGTAACTTGGAGTTTAAGCGAAAGTTTATGCGCGTATCATTGGTTTCCGTGTAAGCAAGATTTAAGAGATAAAATTGATTCTTCTTGGGTTTATGCTACAACAGATTCTGCAAACATGGTTGGTTCAAATGGGTTATTAAAAAACATAGTGACTATTGGTAACAAAAAACGCTACGAGTGGAAATCTAAATATCCTATTGATTACTATTTAATTTCTGTTGCAACTGCAAAATATCGACCATATATCTTGTATGCCAAACCACAGTATTTAACTAATGATTCTATTTACATACAGAACTTCGTTTATGATAATGCGATTTATAATACAGCTTGGGCTACTCAAAAAGCAGCGCTAAATAAAATTGTACCTACCATGAATTTTATGTGTAATATATTTGGTATGTATCCTTTTTATAAAGAAAAGTACGGTCATTGTATGGCGCCGTTTGGTGGTGGAATGGAACATCAAACAATGACAAGTTTAGGCTTTTTTGATTTTGAATTAGATGCTCATGAATTAGGGCATCAATGGTGGGGAGATAATGTAACTTGTGCAGCTTGGAAAGATATTTTTATTAATGAAGGCTGGGCCAGTTATTCTGAGTATTTATGTCACCAATATATGACAGGAACAGGAACAACAGCCACGCAAAAAATGCTAGATGTTCATACCAATGTAATGTCTCAACCAGGAGGAAGTTGTTATTTTACTAATGCTGATACAATGAATGCCAATGTGATTTTTAGCTCACGTTTAACTTATGATAAAGGCAGTGCAGTAGTTCATTCGTTACGTTATGTAATAAATAATGATTCTGTATTTTTTCCTGCTATTAGAGCTTTTCAAAATGCTTATGCAAAAAGTACAGCTAGTGTAATTGATTTTAAAAATTTTATGGAAGCACAAAGTGGACTTAATTTTACCCAGTTTTTTAATCAATGGTATTACGGACAAGGCTACCCAACTTTTAGTGCAACTTGGAATCATATAGGAAATGTATTTTATTTAAAATCAACTCAAACTGCATCATTCCCTAGCTCTGTCCCATTATTTATCACAGACGTTGATTATCGAATCTCTAGAACTGCTAAACCAGATACTATTGTGAGATTGTTTCATGGGCAATCTATTGAAAATTACACATTAGCATTAACAGGAACAGTAACTAGTATTGGTGTTGATCCTAATAACTGGATACTAAATAAAGTAGGAACGATAGTTAAAGATGTTACTACGGGTGGTGTTGAATTAGTAAATACTGAAGTATCCGTTTTTGTTGGACCAAATCCAACTTCGGATGCTTTAAATATCTTCATGTACAACAATGATAAAGCAACAGTAGAAATTTTTGACATAACAGGAAAATTAGCATTAACTCAAAGTTTTGATACTCATGTAGAATTTGACATTTCAAAATTTGCAAATGGTATTTATACTGTTAATATTAAAAACAAATCAGGAGAGTTGATTAAAACTTCTAAAGTTGTAAAGAATTAAAATAATTAACTTATTAAAAAGCCCTAAGAATTTCTTAGGGCTTTTTTTTATTTTATTTTTCCAATCCAATGCGGCAATTGAGTTAAGTGTTTTACGTCGGGCTCTTTTTCAAATAAGCCAAATACTGCACTTCCACTTCCGCTCATACATGCATATATTGCCCCTAAATCATATAAATCGTTTTTTGTTTTTTCTACTATAGGGTATAAATTAAAAATAGACTTTTCGAAATCATTTATTAAATCTGTTTTCCAGGTTGAGATGGGTTGTTTGATGATTTCTAATAAAGATTTATTTGGTTGTTGAGGCTTTACTAAACTATATGCTTCTTTAGTATTACTATGAACATTTGGATATATAATAGCAATATATAAATCATTTAAATCTAATTTAATATCAGAAAAAATATCTCCTTTTTGAGTTGCATATACAGGAGTGTTTTTAATAAAGAATGCGCAATCGCTTCCTAATTGCCGAGCAATATCAATGCGTTCATCTTCAGTAAAGTTTAACTGAAATTGTTCGTTTAATAAATTAATAAAAAAAGCGGCATCAGCACTTCCACCTCCTAAGCCAGCGCCCATTGGTAGCGTTTTGTGTAAATACACGTCAACATGAGGTAGTGTTTTAGTTTGTTTAATTAGTTTATAAGCTTTATAAAGTAAGTTATCTTCTATGTTTCCAGAAATAGCCAAGCCGCTTAAGTGTAAATTAAATTCTTGTTTCGATTTCTTGTTTAAAATAACTTCCAAAGCATCATTCCAACCAATTGGATAAAAAATAGTTTCAATGTTATGAAAACCATCAGAACGTTTTTCGGTGATGTTTAGTCCTAAGTTTATTTTAGCATTTGGAAAGCATATCATTTTGTAAAACTATACATTTTAATGAAATCTTTTTCTTGAAAAGAATTTTTAACCACATAGAGACATAGATTTAATTAGATTAAAAGTGCAGTAATATAATAGTCACACACAGTTAATTGAAGCTTTGCTTCAATTCTATGCTTTACTTATTCTACTTTCCTAAATTCCTTATTATCTCTTTCTATGTCTCTATGTAATTAAATTTTATACCATCCATATAATTTAATATTGATAATCAAGCACTTACAAGTGTCGTTTTTTCAAATTTTTAGTATCTTTGCCCCCTAACTAATTACCACTATACTATGATTTATCTTGATTTTGAAAAGCCAATTCAGGAGTTAGAAGAAGAATTAGAAAAATTAAAAAGCATTGCTGAAAAAAGCAAAGTGGATATGAGCAAAGGCATTCAAGAGCTGGAAGCGAAAATTCATTCTAAACGCGAAGAAATTTTTTCTAACCTAACTGCATGGCAACGCGTTCAAGTGAGCCGTCACCCAGAAAGACCATACACCTTAGCATATATTGATCATGTTTCTAATAGTTCGTTTATTGAATTACATGGCGATAGAACCGTTGGAGACGACAAAGCGATGGTTGGAGGATTTGGTGATGTTGATGGCCAAACCGTTATGTTTATTGGACAACAAAAAGGGATTAATACAAAGATGCGTCAAATACGTCGTTTTGGTATGGCTAATCCCGAAGGTTACCGTAAGGCATTACGTTTAATGAAAATGGCCGAAAAATTTAATAAACCAATTGTAACGTTTATTGATACTCCGGGCGCTTATCCTGGATTAGAAGCTGAAGAGCGTGGACAAGGTGAAGCCATTGCTCGTAATTTATTAGAGATGGCTCAATTAAAAGTTCCTGTAATTTGCATTATCATTGGCGAAGGAGCTAGTGGTGGAGCATTAGGAATAGGTATTGGCGATAAAGTATTAATGTTAGAAAACACTTGGTACTCTGTTATTTCTCCTGAATCGTGTTCGTCGATTTTATGGCGTAGCTGGAGCTTTAAAGAAACAGCTGCCGAAGCTTTAAAATTAACAGCGGATGATATGAGTGCAAACGGATTAATTGATGGGATTATTAAAGAACCATTAGGTGGTGCTCATAACGACCAACAAGCCATGTTTGCAACAGTGAAAGCAGAAATTTTAAAACACTTAGCAACATTAAAAAAACAAACACCCGAAGAACGCATCAATGCTCGTATTGAGAAGTTTAGCAATATGGGAGTGGTACATGAACTAGAAAACTAAAAAATCATACACAATAAAATTTAGAACAAAATGGCAGATACAGGCGATATTAACGTAGGATCGATTATTAGATTTAATAACGAATTAGTAATTATTACTGATTGGCAACACCGTACACCAGGTAACTTACGTGCGTTTTACCAAGCTAAAATGCGCAATTTAATTAACGGCAAACAAACTGAAAATCGTTTCAGAAGTGGCGAAGGAGTGGATGTTGTTCGTGTAGATTATAAAAACATGCAATACATTTATCAAGAAGGAGAATTTGCTGTTTGTATGGATAAAGAAAGCTATGAACAAATATATGTTCCTGTAAAATTATTTGGCGATAGTTTTCAGTTTTTAAAAGAAGAAATGGAAGTGAAAATTGCTTTTGAAGGTGATTTAGTAATTACAGCAGAAGCTCCAACATTTGTAGTTTGCGAAATTACTTATGCAGAGCCAGGAATTAAAGGCGATACAGCTACTAACACATTAAAACCGGCAACTTTAGATTCAGGAGCCACAGTAAGCGTTCCTTTATTTTGTAACGAAGGTGATTTAGTAAAAGTAGATACACGCACGGCTACTTACGTAGAGAGAGTTAAAAAATAATTTTCGAAATTATATAAATAAAAAGTCCAATCGGTTTCGGTTGGGCTTTTTTATTTAACTGATAAGTGATTATTTTCTGCCATCGTCACCGACTTATTAATATAAGTCTTCATCAGTTCCAAATCGTGCGATGAAACAATAATGAGTTTACCTTGCTCTGCACACAATTGTTTAAGAGTTGCAAATAAATGATGTTTGGACGTATGATCTAAAAAAGCAGTTGGCTCGTCTAATACAATTATGGGTGTTTGTTGCGCTAAAGATTTTGCAATCATTACTTTTTGACGTTGTCCGTCGCTTAGTTCATCAATCCATTTATCTTTTAATGGCAATAAGTTTAATTGCTCTAAAGCTTTTGTAACAATAGCTTCATCTTCAGGTGTTAGTTTTCCGAAAATATTAATGTATGGTGTGCGGCCAGTTGCTACAACATCCCATACGGTTAAATTAAATCCTCCAATTTTTTCGGTCACTACAATGGATAGCAGTTGTGCTAATTGTTGTGCTGTAAAATGTGTAATATTCTTGTTATTGATGTTTATTTCGCCAGATAGAGGAACTAAATTTCCAGTAATGGTTTTTAAGAATGTAGATTTTCCAACACCGTTATCGCCCATTAAACCAATTAAATCGCCTGCATTTAAAGTCAGGTTGATGTCTTTAAACACAGAGTTGTGATGACGTTTGTTTCGATAGCCTATTTCTAAATGTTTAATATCTATCATCCTATACTTAATTTAGATTTGAATAATAAATAAATAACTACTGGCGAGCCAATCAAAGTAGTCACCGTATTTATCGGTAACATAAATTGGCTACTCAATACTTGACAGATAACATCGGCTATTAATACCACACAAGCGCCTAATAATAAACAAAATGTCATTTGATGTAAGTGGTGAGATGTTTTAAAAAACAAGCGAGACGCAATAGGAACAGATATTCCTACAAAAGCTATTGGCCCACAAAAAGCTGTAATAACTCCAACCAAAACGGCAGTAATAATAATAACAGATAGTCGCAAAGCATTTACATTAACTCCTAAATTTTGTGCGTATTGCTCGTTTAATAAAATGGCATTAAGTGGTTTAATGAAAAAGAAACTAGCAATAATTGTTATTGTATAAATTGGAATCACGAAATATAAATCCTGTAATGTTGTGGCCCCAACACTTCCCATGCCCCACATGACAAAGGTTTTTAAATTATCAGCATTACTCATGTATTCTATTAATCCTTGAAAGGCGCTTAGTATTTGTCCTAGCATTAATCCTACTAATAAAACAGTAACATTACTTTTGTTTTTTCGAGAAACTAGTAAAATTATGAGCGTCACAAAAAATGCCCCAAATATTGAGAATAAAGTCACAATACTTTTTCCCATGATAAAAAATCCAGAAACAGGTATAGATGAAATCATCATGGTGGCAATAGCTACAAATAAACTAGAGCCGCTGCTCACACCTAATACATAAGGTCCCGCTAAAGGATTTCGAAACAAGCTTTGCATTAATAAACCGCACAAGGCTAATCCCGAACCTGCAATGATAGAGGTTAATGTTTTCGGTAAACGAATGTCATATAAGATTGAAGAGAACATCGGGTCGGATGTTTCAACTCTAAACAAATTGGTGCTCCCAAAACATAAATCACAAATAGCAAGCACTGCTAAAACTAGCAGTAACATCATGGTTGTAAATATGAATTTTGGTTTAGTCACAATTTAAAATTACTCTAATTTTTTATAATATTTAAAAGTATGATTAGGTGTTAGAGTAGGCGAGAAGATGGCAATTAAATCCGCTAGCACATCTTCGGGATGCGTAATGCCTGTTTCCCAATAATTACTATACCCCAAAGTATTTTGAATTTTATTATTATTATATAGTTGATTGTTTTGACAAGCCTTAAATAACCCATAACGTTCATCATAACTCAATAATTCTTTTTTAGAGTTGATGTTATATAAGTTAATCCAAATATCACAATCTTTTGCTTTAGCATACACCGTTTCAAATGATTGTGCAGAACTTCCTGTTTTTGTATCTTCTTTCCAAAAATAATCACCACCTGCATCTTCAATTAAATGAGCAATAAAACTTTTTCCGGCTGGTATATACCAAGCATCACCGTATTTAATTTCAGTTAATACACTTGGTTTTTTAGTTGTTTTTAAAGCAATTGATTTTAAATCATTGTATTTATTTTCAGTGATTTTAAATAACGAATCTGCCGTCTTTTCTTTATTAAAAAAATAGGCAAAAAACTTAATCCATTCGGCACGAGCAAGTGGCGTTTCTTCTAAATGGTCGATACTTACTGCAATTGGAATATTGGATTGAACTAGTTTTTTATCGACGTCATCTTTCGGGCTTCCCATTCCAAAAGTTAAAAATAAATCAGGATTTAAGGCAACTGTTTTTTCAATATCTAATTGAGGCCCCTTTGATAATTCGGTAATGGCACTTTTTTTTACGTGTTCCTGGATAAATAGGTTATTGTAATAATCTACATTATCAATAGCTACAATTTTATCTAAACAGCTTAATTCTGCTATCATAGTTGTGTATATCGAACTCATAGAGGCAACTCGTTTTACTGGAGTTTTAATATAATAGGCTTCTTTTGAATAATTTGGTTTTTGATTCTTATATAAAACAAAAGTAGCAGTTACATCACTGTCGTTTTTGTTCCCATGTAGTTCTAAAACTGAAAAATCCGGCGATGTTTTAATGGTAAACCGTTTAGCATAAGAAAGAGGAACAGAAGTTAAAGAAGTATCTTTTTTTGTTTCTGCATTTGGCGAGCAAGCAACAAAGATTAAAAGCACTAATGTTATTGTAATAGATAATTTAATAAAAACATTGTGTTGGTCACCCTGAACTTGATTCAGGGTCTCATGAGATGCTGAATCAAGTTCAGCATAACGTTCTTTGTTTCTTTTCATAAATTAAAATTGAATTTGAAAAACACTTCCAGTTGGTTGATTATTTATAATTTTAATTTGGACTTGATGTAAATCGCAAATGCTTTTTACTATAAATAAGCCAATGCCTGTTCCTTTGGTTTTGCGAGTATTTTCATTACCGCTTCTAAAAAACTTTTGAAACACAGTTTCTTTTTCTTTATCATAAATACCGCAACCTTGGTCTTTAATTTCTAAGAATGGTTTATTATTGATGTTCTTTAAAAGCACCTCTATTGAGATATTTTCAAACGAATATTTTATGGCGTTTTCAATAAGGTTAATAAAGATGGAAGGTAATAGTTCTTTATCACCAGAGTAAAAGATGTTTGCCTCTATGTTTAAGGAAATATTTTTCTTTTCTAATTGTTCTGAAAAATAGCGTTTAACGGTACTTTCTAATAGTTCGCTTAAATTGAGATTTTCTTTTTGAATGCTTAAATTATTGTTCTCAATTTGATTAGCAATTAAAACATTATCTACTAATTTATGTAAACGATTGTTTTCATTTATAGCATTATTCAATAACTCTTTTTGTTTATCACGATCTAAATCATGCTTTATAAGAGTTTGTAGTTGGAGCTTGGTTGCAGCAATAGGCGTTTTTAATTCGTGCGATACGCTTAAAATAAAATTACTTTTTTGATTAGCTAATTCGGCTTCTCTTTTAATAGACTTTCGCACTTGATATACTCCAAATAGGAGTATTAAAAGAAAAACAGTGCCTTCGCCTACAATCATATAAACTCTGGCATTTTTCTTTTGCTGTAAATCTGCAATATCCCTAAATATAATTTTATCATCACTTGATGAGAGTGCTGCAATATTTTGTTTTAAAGAAATGATACTATCAGATTGTTTTACTAATAAAACTTCCCACCATAAAAATTGCAAAACAATATAGCCTACTAAAACAGAAAATATGAGAGTTGTTCTTTTTGACACAATTTCTTCGTAGCCTACTTGTGGAATATTTGCAAGAAACCTTTTAAATCTCTGGATACAATTCCTTTAACTCTAATTTCATTAACTTGACAAACATAAAAGTAAGTTCCCTCTGTGCACAATAATTTAGATTGAATCACTTTTCCATCCCACATAATCGCTGGATCAGTTGTTTCAAAAACGAGAGTTCCCCAACGATTATAAACCTTCAAGTCAATGTCTTTAATAAATTTATTTTTTATAGGTTTAAAGAAATCATTGATGCCATCGCCATTTACTGTAATCACATTTGGCAATTCGTATTCAGGACAATTATCTACACATAGCTTTGCGCTTAAAGCACTTTCGTTGCCAAACGAATCAACAGCACTAATGGCATAGCAACCAGCAATCGATACTAAATTATCAAATGCTAAAATGGTGTCGGTTACTGTATTAATCGAATCAACTAAAGCTAGTGGCTCATCTTCTGTTTCAGAAAAATAAATATTGTATTTTACTACATCATCACTACAGGTGTGATTTGGATTATTCCATGATAAAATAACATTCGGAATTAAACAGTCTGATTGAATACTTAAAGTTGGAGCACATGGAGGTGTTGTGTCTTTTGGTTTTTCGCATAATTCTTGCGAGAAATTTAATAAAGGTCTCAAGATGCTAGGATCAGAATATTGACCTTTTGATTGAACCTTATAACAATAGTCAACGCCATTTACTAATCCAGTATCTGTGTAAGTTAATAAATTAGTACTATCTCTTAGTGTGAAAACTGTTTGACTAGGACCTTTTCTGTAGATGTAATACAAGTAGTTTGTCCATGGTGTTTGATGTTGCCATGTTAGAGTCATTTTATTATCACTAGGCGTTAATGATAAAAATACAGAAGAGGCTTTTTGTCCGTTACCTACAAATTGTCCATTGGCATAAAATTCTATTTTATAAGTGTGAGCAATCGTTTTTGTATTTAATGGTATTCCAGATGTACCAACATGTAAAAAGGTAGTATCTGTTAATTGATTTAATGCTTTGAAATATGGTTTTGTGATTGAGTATACTGTACTATATGTTCCAGTAAATCCATCATGATGAACTAATCTGAATTCATATGGTCCAGTTACTGAAATAGTATCTAATGCATTAGCCCCTAATAATGGCTTTATCCATCTCACAAATATAGCTCCTGTTGTTATATCAGTAGTTTGCACATCTACGTTTACTAAAATAGGAACATCACGTTTTAATTGAACGCAAACTTGATTAGATGCATAGCTTAGCGAACCATCAGTGTATACAGCTTCAACAATGTAGCTATAGTTGGTTCCTTGTGATAAACCATTGCCGTTATTGGTATCTAAAAAAGTGGTATCGTTTAAACTTGTAGTGCAACCAATTTTTATATATCCAGTATAGGCGGGCACGCCAACTTCGCAAATAGAAGGTGTCCAGGGAGTACAATTATCTTTTCTATAAATACAATACTTTTCAATTTTATTGCCTGTAGATAAATGACAAGTGGGTTTTGCCCAAGTTAGTTTTACATTACTTCCTAAAGGAACTGCCGTTAAGTTTAATGGAGGAGGAGGAATTACTGTAATATTAAAGGTTTTAAAATCCACCAAACTTACGGTTGGATCATTATCTTTTACCTTAATAGTAACTTGGTAAGGCGCTTTTCTGATATGAGCACAGGTTGTTTGCCAAGTAAATAATCCATTGATTGGGGTTAATCCTGAAGGCGCAGAAAATGTAGCTATAGGTGGCGTTACTCCAAAAGGCCCACCATTTGCTTCCATGGTTAAAATATCATTATCAGGATCAGTTGCTGTAATGGTTTTAGTAATAATACTTCCTGCTAAAATACATGTATCAGTTATAGGTTTAATCACTGGTTGGTTGTTGTTACAAGCGCCAACATCTACTTGTAAATCTCTTAAAATATAACCTATTAAAAAATAATCTCCGTCATCATTTTTACGCCATTCTTTAATAATCATTGCTAAATTAAATTCATCTTGTAATTGAGGAGTACACCAAGTTAAAGTCCCTGTAATAGCATTTACATTATAAGTTCCTCCACCATCAGCAGGATAAGAATAACCAGGACACATATTGCCTGCATGACCTCTGCAATAAGTAAGTTCGTAGGATAAACTATCTCCATCCAAATCATAAGCACCAGGGTTATGTAAAAAACATTTACCAACACATCCATTATCAATAGGCGGGAAGGTTAAAACTGGCGAACTATTTTTCCCGGTTCCAAATAAAGGAATTACTAAATAAGATTCAATATAAAATACTTGATTAACTGAATTTGGAATATTGTTAATCCCTGCATTTCTGTTTGGGTCTTCCATACTCATCTTATAATTGCCTGGCCCCGGATAAGTATGAGTAGTAATATATTCGTTTAATTTAATATCTGAATTAATAGGAACTCCTTCATGAGCAGGTGCACAACCTCCAATTGGTCCATTGCTTCTTAAAACAACAGCTCTAGTTCCATCACCAAAATACAATGTGTCTTCACACCTATCTGCTGGCGATTGGCCACCAATAATAGCAATGTTTGTATAGGTTGTGATTTTTATTTGGTAGGTGTATCCATACAACCATCTGTATGTAATTTCTCCTGCGCGATTATGCGTAGCTTTTGATGTAAGGAAAAACCCCACTGCAAAAAAAAGAAATAAATAGTGCTTTGCTTTAAACATGATTATGTGTTATTGTTTAATAATTTTTTTAGTAATGCTAGTATTATTATTCCCAGTAATTTTTAAGAAGTAAATACCGTTACTGACATCCCTTAAACTAAAACTAAAAGTATTTGATTTTGTTTTCACCCAATCTTTCAAAAGAACTTCAATTAATTTTCCACTAGCATCGTATAATTCAAAACTTAAATATTCTGGTTTTTCTAAATTAATTTCCACACTAAATAATTCTTGTGCTGGATTAGGGAATAACAATGCTGGAGAGGAATTGTTTTTTGTTGTGCTTGAAACATTAGTAATAATACTAGCATCTGTTGCTAATTGAGCAATCCATGCTCCATGTCTATTTTTATTAAATGAATTCACAGTATAACCATAATAGCCACTCATCCAAACTTCTCCAGGTTTGTTATATCTTCTTTGAGAGCCTGAATAATCGCCCCATCTTTCTAAATTATCTGTTAAAACATTGACGTGAGTTGCTCCATCTTTAATTCTTAACACGTTCGAAAAATTACCCATGGCATCTGCTTTAATAGCAGATACTCCTGCAAAAATTTTATTAGAACTATGGTCAAATGAAATAATGGCAGTGTTATCAGATGCATTTAAGCCAGCGTACGAAATATTTGGATAGGCGAAATCAACAGTATCATTGTTTATGATATACCCACTTACTGTTGGGGTAGTGTTTTGAGGATTATCAATCACTCCATAATAAATGGTTACTTGATTATTAAGTGGGTTGTTTGTATTGTGTACATATTGAATTTTATTGTTTTCGTAAAAAGCACCCAAGTTTCTGGAGTCATTGGTTGCTAAACTTTGTGTGGCCACGGCTTGTCTTCCGCTTGGAGGAAAATAATACGGTTGATTACTAATCAATGCTTTGGTTGTAACTGTATTTGTTGGTGCGCCAATAGTGTCTGTTACTTCTACTAAAAACACGGTATCGTTTTGAGAAGCTAGATTTCTGTTTGAAACAAAATACATATTTGGTCCATATAATTGACTACCACCTTTTGCAGGACATAAATTACGAATCGCCTTTCCATTAAATTTAATATTGTTATGTAAATAAGAGCCTAGTGGTAATCCAGCATATCCGCTATCTTTTTTCATTTGCCAAATGATTGTTTCAACAAAACCTGTTTGCCAAGAACTGTCGTTATATAATAAATTAATGCTTAAAAACAATTCCTTGTCTGTCATCGATATCATTGGATAATCCGACCAAAGATTATTGTTCAGGGGATTACCTGGCAAAGTATATAAATTCCAGTTTCCATTTGGGTCGCTTGTTTGCGAAAAACCTACAATAATTTTGCTGGTTGAATCAACAAATCCAACAGGGCACATCATCACAAATTTATCGGCATTTGGATCATACATTACTTTTGGATCAAACTCTTGATGTTTATTATTTACAGGCGTAGTAAACGCAGCTAGTGATTTTACTGGAGATGCAGTAGATGTTTTAGTGTTGTATATTAAAATATTTGTATTGATAACGGAGACAATCATCCCTGAATCTGAAATGGCAATATCGTTATCGGTTGGGGTACTATTACCAAATGGGTTTCCGAAAAAATTAGTGCCTAAGGCTAAGTTTGGTAAAGTAGTTTGTGCCTTTTGAGTTTGTTTACTTTTATCCTTTGTTTCGGGATAATTATAATGAACCATTTTTCCAGACCCTGGCTTTGGCATTTCTCTCACTAAAAGAGTTGGGCTAAAATCCTGAGTTATGTTCTCGAAATTTACAGTAGCTTTTTTAGTATGACTAAAATATTTTCGAGAAACATTTGTTTGAGAA